>NFYZ01002415.1_pt1 | contig 10518 bp, 8 predicted proteins | sample 1092561 | NCBI WGS metagenome assembly NFYZ01 (sample SAMN03609887, study PRJNA323583) | gut metagenome | isolation source: feces | host: Rattus norvegicus | place: Malaysia | collected 2013 | reverse complement strand
AAAAGTGAGTCAGTAGGGACGGTCCGAGACCACTGAAAAAGGCCAGTTTAAATTTCTCATCTAGTCGTTAAGTTGCTATTTTCTTGTAAGATATTAAATATATCTTAGAAACAACAGAAAACGAAGACATTTTAGAGGATAGTATGCCTGCTATCCTCTTTAAATTAACTGCAATTGCAGTTAATTTAGCTTGTATAGACATGCTTCGCTTACCATACCCCCGGGCACGGTCTAATCCATGGTGATTCTTCATTTCTCCATTTTTCCATTCTTGACAGGCTCTTTCTTTAAACTTTTCTTTGAATTCATCCGTCTTTTGTTCTTGATTGTATACAAAAAACTCTGGAGTATTTATACTTACTTCTAATACTCTAGCTACTCTTGTCCCATATCTACACTGGCTTCCCTTTTTACAATTTCTACATTTTTCTCTTTCAAAATAGTATCTATATTTTTCATATCCTTTTTTAGTTTTAAAATATTTTTTAGATACAGTATTGTTTCCTTCACTACAGAACCACTGATCTGAATCTTTATTATACTGAAATTTTTCTTCGTCTATTCTATAAACTGATGCACTTACTGGTATATATGGTTTTGCTTCTATTTCTTTTATTTTATCTAAGATTGGTTTTCTAAAATATGCTTTATCTCCAAAAACTTCTTCGATAGTCAATCCTGCTTTTTTAGTTAGATCTATTAGTTTATTAAAGTTTGTTCCATCTACATATTCTCCACTATCTACTGTTACTGCTGTTATTATTCTTTCTTTTGTAGTCATTACATACTCTGTTTTATAGCCAAAAAAATGTTTTGTTTTACTTTTGTGACCTACTCTTGCCTCTTGATCTACTATTGAGCGAGCTCCTTTTTGCTCCATAAATTTTGGGTCATCTAATATTCCTTTTGTATTCTTTAATACTTTAGTTGTTTTAGGATTTTCCTTTATATCAACTACATCTTCGATTTTTTTAATTTCTTCTTTAAGATAAGTTTCCATAACCTTCTTAGCTTCTTTATGATCTTTAATATCTTTGTATTCAGGAATATTTTGATTAATATCTTCTGGCAATTCACCAGATTCTTCTTCATAGGTTTTAAATATTTTCTTGGCTAAATGTTTCATTACCCTCTCGGGGATAGCTTTAAAAGTGTTAGCTTCCGTATGAGTAGCATCAATGCTAATACCAGTATCCTCTATTATACCTTTTTCTACACATTGTCGAACAATTTCAACTATGATCTCATCTAAAGTTATGTCATTTAGTCTATGTACCCTAAATTTAGATAGTAAACTTGGGTGTGGTAAATCTTCCTCCGGATTTATTCCTAAAAACCACATATATGCTAGATTTAATGAAGAATGTTCTATTACTTCCTCATCCGATAAATTGTATAAATATTGTAATATTAATAATCTTATCATGAGTTCAGGATCTTTAGCAGGCCTACCGTAGTACTGATTATAGGAATTCTCTAGTAAATCTGTTACAAAACTTAAATCTATAGCCCTATTTATTAATTTTAGTGTATGATTTTCCGGTATTTTGTTGTATAATATTGAATAGATGCTTAATTGATTATCTTTATCTTTAAGCATGTGAAAACCCCCCTCTGGTTATAGTCTGGTAACTATATTATATCAGTTCAGGGGGGTTTTTACTATACATTTATCCATAATTTTAGTAAATCTGTTAATTTTTATAATATGTTTTTCAGTGGTCTCGGACCGTCCCTACTGACTCATGAATAGAAAATATAAAGGGGTGTCGTCATGGAGAGGATTTTAACAAATGGGAAAATAGCCTTAATGGATTCAAAAGATACATCTTGGGCTGAAGCTGTAGCTATAAAGAATGGAAAGATTATAAAAGTAGGCACTAATGAAGAAATATTATCACTTAAAGAAAAAGAAACAGAAATAATAGATTTAAAGGGAAAATTAGTATTACCCGGATTCAATGATAGTCATATGCATTTATTAGGTTATGGTTATACCCTAGAAGCAGTAGATTTAAGTGGAGCAGCATCTATTGACCAAATAATAAATACAACCAGAGAATTTATACTAGATAACTTTATTAAAAAAGGTAATTGGGTTGTAGGAAGAGGATGGAACCATGATTATTTTATTGATGGAAATAGGTTTCCTACTAGATATGATTTAGATAAGATATCTACAGAATATCCTATAATTCTAATTAGGGTTTGTGGACATGTTTTAATAACTAATAGTAAAGCCTTAGAAATAGCAGGTATAGACAAAAACACTCCACAAGTTGAAGGAGGAGAGTTTGACCTAGACAAAAACGGTGAGCCTCTAGGTATTTTTAGAGAAAATGCTATGTATTTAGTAAGAAATAAAATGCCAGAACCAACAGTAGCAGAAATTAAAGCTATGCTTTTAAATGCGATAAAGGAGCTTAATTCTTATGGTATAACTTCAGTTCAAACAGATGATTTTGAGGTTGTACCAGGAAGGAACTATGAAAATATTATAAAAGCCTATAAAGAATTAGAAGATGAAGGAAAATTGACCTTAAGAGTATATGAGCAGTGCCTATTACCAAATATGGATAGGTTAAATCCATTTTTGCAGAAAGAATACAGGACGGGATCGGGTAATGAATATTTTAAAATAGGACCATTAAAATTATTAGTAGATGGTGCCTTAGGAGCAAGAACAGCTGCCTTAACTAAACCTTATAATGACTGTCCAGAAACTTCTGGGATACCAATATATAGCCAAAAAGAATTAGATGACCTTATAGAAAAAGCTCATGATTATGACATGCAAATAGCAATTCATTGTATAGGGGATAAGGCAATGTACATGGCTTTTGAGTCAATAGAAAAGGTACTAGCTAAAAATCCAAAAGATGATCATCGTCATGGAATAGTTCATTGTCAAATAACTGATGAATACTTACTAAATAAGTTTAAGGAATTAAATGCTATCGCTTATATCCAACCAATATTTTTAGACTATGATTGGAAAATAGCTGAAGATAGAGTAGGAAAAGAATTATTAGAAACCTCATATAATTGGAAAACACTTTTAAATAAAGATGTACATATAGCCTGTGGTTCCGATGCACCAGTTGAAAATTTTAATGTGCTCTATGGAATTTATGAAGCAGTTACAAGAAAAGATTTAACAGGCAAGCCAGAGGAAGGCTGGCTACCAGAACAAAAGTTAACAGTAGAAGAAGCTGTATATGGGTATACTAAAGCTGGAGCCTATGCTTCCTTCGAAGAAGATATAAAGGGTTCTATAGAAGAAGGAATGTTAGCAGACTTAGTAGTTCTTTCAGACAATATATTTGAAATACCAGAAGATGATATAAAGAATGTAGAAATAGATATGACTATTTTTCATGGAGAAATAATATATAAGAAGTGAGTCAGTAAGGACCGTCCCTACTGACTCATTTTTTATAAAGAAAATATTCAGAATATTTGTTGACATGAATTTAAAAGAATGATACACTTTATTTAAACCGTATAACAAACTTTATAACCGTATAACGGTAAGGAGGAATTAATATGACAAAAAAGAAGATGTCAGTGACAGATTTTAAGAAGTATAAAGAAGAAGGTCGAATGTTTACTTATGTAACAGGTTACGATTATACTACTGCAAGTATTATTGATGACAGTGATGTAGAGGTAATTTTAGTTGGAGATTCTCTTGGGATGATTATGCTTGGATATGATGAGACTACTCCTGTTACTTTAGAAGATATGATTCATCATATTAAACCTGTCGTAAAAGGTGCTCCAAATACTTTTATTGTTGGGGACATGCCCTTTGGAACATACAATGTAAGTATTGAAAAGGCTATTGAAAACGCTAACAAAATATACAAAGAAACAGGCTGTGACTGTGTAAAGCTAGAAGGTGGAACAGAAATGGCTGAAACAGTTAAAGCCATTGTAACTGCAGGAATACCTGTTATGGGGCATATAGGTCTAACTCCTCAGACTGCAGGTATGTTAGGTGGATTTAAAGTTCAAGGAAATACACCAGAAAGTGCGAATAAGATTTTAGAGGATGCTATAGCCTTAGAAAAAGCTGGAGCCTTTTCAATCGTTTTAGAATGTGTACCAAAAGGGGTAGCGAAGGTGCTAAAAGAAACTTTAAGTACTCCAATTTTAGGTATTGGAGCAGGACCCCATGTGGACTGTCAAGTTCTAGTAACCCAAGACCTACTTGGAATGTATGGGGATTTACAGCCAAAGTTTGTAAAGCAATTTGCTAATATTAGAAAAGCTATGGTAGATGGATTAAATAAATTTCATGAGGAAAGTATTAGTGGAGAATTTCCCTCAAAGGAATATAGTTTTAATGCTAAAGTAGAGGGATTTGAGGAATAAAAATTAGGAAGTGAGAATATGAAGATAGCTATTATTGGTTCCGGTGCTATGGGAAGTCTTTATGGAGGTATTTTAGCTGAAAATGGTCATGATGTATATTTTATAGATGTGTTTAAAGACCATGTAGATGCTATTAATGAAAAAGGGCTTTGTATAGTTAAAGATAATGAAGAAAGATTCATTAAAAATGCTAAGGCAGTTGTAGATTCTAGTTCAATTGGGGTTGTAGATTTAGCTATTGTTTTTGTTAAATCTACAATTACAGATATAGCTGTAGAAGGTAATAGGAGTATTCTAGGCAAGAATACAATAGTTTTAACTCTACAAAATGGATTAGGGAACATTGAGAAGATAAACAAGGTAGTAGATAGATCTCAAATAATTGTAGGAACTAGTGCTAACGGAGCTAGTTTTATAGAGCCAGGGAAGATAAGACATTCTGGCCATGGTGGCACAGTTTTAGGTGAAATATCAGGAGAAAAAACTAATAGAATAAAACAAATTCATGAAACTATGGATTTAGAAGAATTAGGAAATGTGGAAATTTCAGATAATGTTATGTCACTAATTTGGGAGAAGTTAATTGTAAACTGTGGCATCAATCCATTAACAGCATTGACTAATATGAAAAATGGAGAGCTTTTAGAAAATAAAGAAAGTGAAGAAATTTTAGAAGAAATTGTAGCCGAGGCTATAGAAGTTGCCAAGAAATCTAATATTAAATTAAGTTTTGATAATGCAGATTATTGCAAAGAAGTTTGTAGGGCCACAAGTAAGAATCAATCATCAATGCTATCAGATGTTTTAAACAATCGTAAAACAGAGATTATGAATATTAATGGTGCCATTGTAAGAATTGGTGAAGAATTAGGAGTAGCTACTCCTTATAATAAGGTTGTGACTAACTTAATTTTATTAAAAGAAAAAACTTATAAAAAATAGTTTGACAGTAGTGTTTTAGTTCTGTAGGAGGGATAAGATGAGCTTTGATTACTCATATATAGATATTGGTTTTTACAATGGAACAGTAATAACAGTTAATAAAAATGACGATATTAAAGAAGCAGTAGGGATTAAAGAAAATAAGATTGTATTTGTAGGTAAAAATGAAGAGTTGAAAAAGCTTGCTGATGATAAGACTGTTTTAATTGATTTAAAGGGAAGGGCCTTGCTTCCAGGTCTTATTGATAGCCATTACCATCCAATTTTATCAGGCTTTTTTGGAGATGAGCCAGATTCCTCAATAATAAATATTAAAGATGATACTTGTAAAAATATAGAAGATATTAAAGATAAGATTGTACAAGCAGTGAAAATAAAAAGGCCAGGTCAATGGATTTCTATGATGGGGTATGATCCACAAAATTTAGAAGAGGATCGTCATCCTACTGTGGAAGATTTAGATTCAGTATCTCCAGATAATCCAGTTCAATGTATGCATATAGGTGGACATGTATGTGTATACAATACTTTAGCTCTTCAAGAATTAGGTGTATATAAACCAGAGGATGCAAAGAAGTTTCCAAAAAATGAAGTTGAGGTTAAGAATGGGAAATTAACTGGTATGGTCAGAGATCATACACATTTTGCACTATGGGCAAAAGTAGATTATTCCCCTGAGGAACAAGGAGTAGCAGCTATGAAATCTCATAAGCATTTATTAGAAAATGGGGTTACATCTATCCATGATTGTGGTGAGTGTGGACCATCATCTTATCATATTATGCAGAAACTATGTTTAAGTAGAAAGTTTAAGGTTAGATCCTATATGTTAATACACAATATTTATGGAAAGCCTTTTTCCCTTGAGGAAAACGCTAACTTTTTAAAACTAGGTTATCAAACAGGATTGGGAAATGAGTACTTTAGAATAGGTTCAAACAAATTTATGATTGATGGTGGTTCCAGTGCCCCTTCGTCTGCAATGAAAGAACCCTACAGCCACGACTCAGATCTTCCAGGTATTCTTGGATGGGAGGAAGAGGAAGTTGCAGATTATATAAAATTGATTCATGATGCAGATTGTCAAGCAACAGCTCATGCTATAGGAGATTTAGCTGTAGAGTATATGGTAAGAGGATATGAAAAAGCTTTGGCTGAAAACCCTAGGGAAAACCATAGACATAGAATTGAACACTGCACTTTTGTTGATGAGGATTTGTTAAAAAGAATGGCAAAACTAGACATATGTCCTTCAGTTAATCCAGGGATGATTCAAGTAGGTGGGAAGGATTATGAGAAATTCTATGGAGATAGAATGAAATATTGTATAGCTTTACGTAGTATGATAGACCTGGGAATGAAGCCATCAATATCAAGTGATACTCCATCAGGACCAGTAGGGCTTGCAACTATAGATGCTGCAGTTAATAGATATGATAGAGTGAAAGAATATCAAACAGATGAAACCCAGAAGATATCAGTCTTAGAAGCCATTAGATGTGCTACCTATAATGGAGCTTATTTATCCTTTGAAGAAGACATAAAAGGAAGTATAGAAATAGGAAAGTTAGCAGATTTAATAGTCCTATCTGAAGACATATTAAAATATCCAGAAGAAAGGATAAATGAAATATCTGTAGATATGACTATGATAGATGGAGTAGTAGAATATACTAGAGAATAAAAAATTAAATTATCGTTGAGGTGAAGTATTTGGAAGAAAGTAAAAAGTTATCAATACTAACCCTTTTATCATTAGGCGGAGCCTTATTTTCTATGCATTTTGGTGCAGCTAGTATGATTTGGTCAATGACTTGGGGAAAAGAAAGTGGAAGCTCAGTATATATAGCTTTCTTAGGAATATATATAACGGCTGTTTTCATACCTTTACTAGGATATTTTGCTTTAGCAAAGGGAGGTTCTTTTCTGGAATTATCTAGAGGGGTTTCCACAAGATTTGCTGCAATATTTTGCAATCTAACTATTTTAGTATTAGGTCCTCTATTTGTAATTCCCAGAATGAGTGCAGCTGCTTGGGGAGCTTTTTTGCAGATAACTGGGTATAATCCTGGAACTATGATACCTATAATTGTATTTTCTATACTATACTATAGTCTAGTATTTTGGTTTGTATCAAGTAAAGATAATTTAATGGATAGAATAAGTAAGATTTTATTTCCTATTTTATTAATTGTTGTAGTAGGAGTAGTTTTTAAAGGAATTAAAAACCCTCTCTCAATTCAAGGGGTAAAGATGTATTCAGAACCACCTTTTATATATGGACTTTTAGAAGGATATGCAACAATGGAATTACCAACAGCTCTTTTATTAGGTGGAGTATTAATTAATGGCCTGAAATTTAAAGGACTGAAAGGGGAAGATTTAGGCAGGCATCTAATTATTATAGGTATTATAGGCACAACAATTTTAGCTATTACCCATTTTGCGCATATGTATATTGGTTCCGCAACATATGGAATATTTGAGGATTTAAGGTACTCATCCTTATATGCAGCAGTTGTAGTAGAACTTTGGGGGACCTTTGGAGGTATTATATTTAATATTGGCTTACTCTTTGCAGCATTAAGCTGTGCTGTAGGTTTAACTTCGGCTACATCTCAGTTTTATGAAGAGTTTAGTGAGGGAAGAATAGAGTATAGAAAGGCTAGTATCTTTATCGCTATAATAAGTGGGATAGTAAGTGTATTAGGTTTAGAGGAAATTATCAAATTAACGGCTCCATTATTAAAAATAATATATCCTCCAGCTATTGTATTAACAATATCCTATGCTTTATTTTCTAATATAAGACATAGAAAAGACAAACTTTTAGGTATGAAGATTGGAGTTTATATAGCCTTAATGATAGGGATATTAGAAGGGTTAATGGAGTATTTAAAGATAGTAGATGTTGAAAGTATATATATTAGTTGGCTTATTACTAAGTTACCATTATCAGATTATGGATTAAGTTGGGTAGTATTTTCTATTATTGGATTTTTAATAGGAAATATATTAGGAAAAAGGAAATAGTCTGATGGAAAGGAAGGGTAGATATGAGTGATAAAAGTTTAAAACTTGAAAACGATCATGAGTTTATTGAAGATCCTAGGTATAAACAATGTAATAGAGAAGCAATTTATGGTGTTGTATTAGGATTAGCAAATATGGCTTGGTGGTATATTTTTGGATACGGATTAGGTTCTAAACCTGTTGAAGAATATACCTATATATTAGGTTTTCCGGCTTGGTTTTTTATGAGCTCCTTAGTTGGGGCAGTAGTATTTACTATATTAACCTTTGTAATGGTAAATAAGCTATTTAAGGATATGTCCTTAGAGAAGATGACTGAAGAAGAAGCGGAAGAGTATATTAAGAACAATGAGAGGGGAGGGAAGTAATAATGGAAGGTATAAATTGGGGAACATTAATTCCTATTATAATATATTTTATATTAATGTATTTCATAGGTATTTATGCAGCAAAACTACTAAGTAAGGCTAAATCTGGAGACGGTGAAGAGTATATGGATGAGTACATGACAGGTGGAAGGAGCACTGGTGGTTTTGTATTAGCTATGACTTTAGTAGCCACTTATTTAAGTGCAGGTAGCTTTATAGGTGGACCAGGGACAGCCTATACTCATGGATTGGCTTGGGTATTTTTAGCAATGGCTCAGATGCCTACAGGATATTATACCTTAGCAGTTCTAGGTAAGAAATTTGCTATAGTTTCAAGAAAAATAGAAGCGAATACTATTACAGACTTTCTTCGTGAAAGATATAGAAGTGATGCAGTAGTTATATTAGCTTCCCTTTCAATTATATTTTTCTTAATAGCAGCTATGGCTTCCCAGTGGATTGGAGCTGCTAGATTACTTCAAGGATCTACTGGAATAGGCTACAAAACTGGATTATTATTCTTCGGTATAACTGTTGTGGTACATACGGCTATTGGAGGATATAGAGGAGTTGTTTTAAATGATACATTACAAGGAATTGTAATGAGTGTAGCAACATTGGTTTTATTCATAACAGTAATAATAAAAGGTGGAGGAGTAGCTAATATTGTTCAAAATATGAAAGCTATTGATCCAGGAATGATAAGTCCTTTTGGTGTAGAAGAAGGATTTATGACTAAAGCTTGGGTCACTTCCTTCTGGGTATTAGTAGGATTTGCTACTATAGGATTACCTAGTGTTTCTCAAAGGGCTATGAGTTATAAAGATACTAATAGTTTAAACCAAGGTATAAAATTAGGAACAGTAGTATCTATAGCTATACTGGTTGGAATGCATTTAGTAGGAGCCTTTGGAAGTACGTTGGTAGCAGATATTAGTTCAGGAGATTTAGTTTTACCAACATTGACAATTCAAATGTTTCCGAGTGCAATAGCAGGAATATTATTAGCAGGACCCTTGGCAGCAGTTATGTCAACAGTGGACTCACAGCTATTAGTAGTAGTTGGTGCTATAGTAAATGACTTGATTATAAACTATATAAGGCCAGAATTAGCAGAAGACCCAAAAGCAGTATCAAGAAGAACTACAGGTTGGGCAGTAATATTAGGTATAATCATTTTCATAATAGCAATGAACCCACCGGAATTAATGGTATGGTTAAACCTATTTGCCACAGCAGGCCAATTGTCAACTTTCCTATGGCCAACATTATTAGGATTATATTGGAAAAAGGCTAATAAAGAGGGAGCATTGGCAAGTATGATTGTAGGTATAGGAACTTATATATACTTTGACTATTTCATACCAAGGCCATTAGGACTTCATGGAATAGTGCCATCATTATTCCTTTCATTAATTGCATTTATAATAGTTTCAAATATGACAGAAAGACCATCAGACGAAATAATAGAATTGTTTTGGGGAATATAGAATCTGGAAGAATAAAAAACAAGGAATGCCGGCGGCATTCCTTATTTTTTGTATAAATCCTTAGAAATTCTTCCTGTGTACTCATCCAATAGTTGAATATAATTTTTAATCTTTGTATTTTCAAATCTAATTTTTGGAATAGAAATACTCAAGCTGGCAACGGCTTCATTATCTTCATTTAGTATAGGCATTCCCACACATATAAGACCTTCTACAAACTCTTCATTATCAATGGCATAGCCTTCTTTTCTAATATCCTGTAGTTCTTTTTGAAAGTCTTCGTCAGAAGAAATAGTGTTATTAGTATA
>NFYZ01003524.1_pt1 | contig 10534 bp, 15 predicted proteins | sample 1092561 | NCBI WGS metagenome assembly NFYZ01 (sample SAMN03609887, study PRJNA323583) | gut metagenome | isolation source: feces | host: Rattus norvegicus | place: Malaysia | collected 2013 | reverse complement strand
CCTAAATGCTCTTCATTTCTTCTTATTTGTCCCAATACTTCATTTAAGCTATTTTTTTGTTGTTTACCTTTTTCAGTATTAAGGTAATTAATGAGAGGCATTAAAAGTTCAACACTATCTTTATGTAGCCTACGTTGCTTTCTAATTCTACTTAACTGTACACCAATTTTCCCTTTTTCCTTATAAGATAAATCTTCTAATTCAAGTTTATGTAAATAATCCTGAGTTAGTTTATTTAATCTTTCTAGTTCTTGAGTATTCCAATTATAATCCTTTACAGCTTGTGTGCATAAATCTAAAAAAGATTTAACATTTTCTGACAACATAGGTTGAGTTTTCTTGGTACTCATAAGGATACCTCATTAAGTTAGTTATTTATTTCATTCATCTTTATTTTCTAGATTATACTTACGAAGACGCTTTTTATAAGAAACAAGAGCTTTATCAGCAATATCATCTCTAAAATTTCTCCAGTTAGTAACTAAATAAAGTGCAATAATAGTATTCAAAAGAGGACAGGCTACAAGGAAAATAACCTGAATAAAACTCATGATATATTCTCCCCAATCTTCAATAGGAAGAGAAATATCCTCAACTTCTTGTGTGATTTTAGTATAAGCACTATAACAAGCAAGAATAAGACAAATACCAGAAATATTTAAAGAACCAATATAAATAAATTTAAGAACACTCCATAGTCCAGCAAAAATAGCAGTAAACATTAAAATAATACCTCCTGTTCTCCATGTCCCACATCAATATCATATTCGTTTAAAAGTCTATAACCGGGATAAAATCCACCATCATCACTATGTGAGATATGAATTTCATAATCCTCTACACTGTTATCAACAGCCCATTGCCATAATTCTCTAAGTGTCATACTATAATTACCACCTTATCTGGTCTTTTTGGATTTAACATAATTTGGTAAGGTTCTAATGGTAAATAAAGCAAATCAGACTAAGAAATTTCTACTTCTAAATTTTCTACTTTCTGAAAAATTGCTCAATCATATAAATCTTTAATTGTCATTGCTGTAAATCCTTTTTTACTCTATTTAAAATATAATCTTCTAAGTGATTTTTCAAAGCTTCTTCTTTAGTCAATTTTCCTTGATTAATTAAACAATCGTCTATTGCAGTTGTACCTCGAAGACATTCACTGTATTGACTAAGAATATATTCTGGAGAAATATCATCTCCTGTAAAAGACATAATTTGAGAAATAGTATTAGTTAAACTTTCGCATAAATCACTAAGAAATCTAATTTCTTTTTCGTAATACTCCATTATTTCTCCTTGTTTGTTAATTTTTACCGTCTTCCATGTTTTTTACCATTTCTTCAACTAATTCTCTACAGGGACATGATTCATCTTGTAGCATTTCTTTAAGGCTAGTTAAAACAGGGCTTTCTATTTCTGGTACAAAATAACGAATTTCACCATCTTGCAGTAGTTTTTTATTAGGCATAATTTCATTTACATTATTACGATTAAGGCCATAACAAACAATTTCAAATACATCTCCTGTACCTAGAGGTCTCCAAGTCCTAAAAACTTCCCAAAATGGCTTAATTACAATATTGTTATCAAAAGGTTCCAAATTTGTATCTGGAATTTCTTCAAGCCATAAAACCATATCTTCTGGAATAAGATTCAAAGCAGGAATGTTATAAGTAATATACATTCCCTGGTCTTGCTCTGTCTCTTGAGAAATAAAATCATGTACCATTTCTTCTAGCTGTCTAGGATGACAATAAAAAGTGTTTTCAATTGCAGTTAAACCATACTGCTTTAGACAACGCTGAATAATATCAGGGCTTTTAGCAAGTAGAAATTTCATATGGATTAATCTCCTTTATATTTAATCATCAGAATTATAATGAATAATGCTAATAGTACTAGTGTCAATATCTGAGAAAGGAGAAATATCATGGAAACTCATTAGTCTGGTAATGAAGTTTGAATTACAATTATTTGGAAAATACTTCTCAGCCAATTTCTCTGCCATACTTTCAGCAGTTACACTATTTTCTGCAAGTACTACACAGCATTTCTGCTTACTATAAGGCATATCGTTAGGGTTTAAAATCGTTGAGTAGAAAGTAACAAAATAAGCATGATACTCAGGTGTATAGTCTTTCATTATTATTCTCCTTATTTATTCTTCTTTAGCTAAATTAATCATTGCTTCAACTTTCTTTTGGATTTCTGGATTCTTATAGGTGTAAGGAATTCCTAAATGATTACATTCTTCTACAACAAGTTTTACTGCATCTTTAACTTTTAGATTAATTACAGGACTTTTATCTCCCAAATCTACATCTTGCACATCTGTAAATTTAGGTAGGTCAGGTGATTGAAAATGAAATGGAAGGGGAATATCAATAGAACAATCATCATCTTCATCACTGATTAAAGATTCATGTTCTCCTACCATGAAATTGTACTTAGCATATTCATCATAAGCATTAATAAACTCTTGTAGTTTGTTTCTAAGAATTACTACTTCATCATAAGTAAGTTCCATAGACATTGAATTAACAGGGTTATTAGTTTCAGCAGGATAAGGACTAAGAGGCCCATAAAGTTTGTAAGTAGACAAACCAATATTCATGGTATCAAAATGACTTAGAAGAACAAGAGCATCTTTATAATCAGGATAAGTACGATTAGTGCGTTCAATAATAGCAGGAGTAACTACTTTTTTAAGTGCCATTTTAGATATCTCCTTATTTTTTCTATTTAAAAAGCAAAAATACTTTTTTCTTATTTTCTAAGGCAATTATAGCACTTTCAAATCGTATTGTCAATAGATTAAAGGGAAAATACAAGGATTTTATTTGCCTTTTAAACAAGTATTTTTCTGATTTTTTGAATAATATTTTTAATTAAAAATAAATTAACCCTTAAAAAAGAAAAAGACCTTAGATACATAGAATATCTAAGGTCAATTTCCAATTGGAATTACTAGGCTCCTAGCAATGGAATAGGAGAAGTAACATACCTAAACCAATCTACCATTACTTGATAATCATTTATCGTCCGATTATCGCTTAGGACTAGTTTGTTGTAGCAGTTACTTTTTAAATGGAGGTGATAAGAAAACTAAAATGCAAAAATCCCCGGCTGAGAGAATTAAATCTCTCATAGTCTTGCTGGTAGGGCTTAGTACCTACATAACTCAATACGAGAGTTGTCCTGCAAATTAGACCACAGCAAGATATAAAATAAATTGTAAATGAAATACAATTTAAATCAACTAATTTTTTACACAGCCTGTTCACCGGAAACCATTAAGATTCACTGTATTTTGCATTACTAAGGCCCCTCTTCAACCATTCCCTCAAAAATTAGTTGATTTAAATATAAAGTGTTCAACTAAAGACGCTATTCCTTAGCCAGTTCTCTTATGAACTTCTTTGCATTTAGGATTTTAACATTATTATGTCCCCACGCTATTATCCATTAACTGCAAAGGTCAACCTTAACTTTTCCAGTATCAAACACTTATACTGTACTAGAGGTTACGGGGAAGACAGATATTTGCCGACATTAGAAGTCGTTGCCCGGAAAACACCAGCATGGAGGTTTCTGTCTATTGTTTTCCTGTCCCGTCCGGAACTCGAATCCAGAAAGAGTGCTTAAAAGGCACTTATTTTACCAGTTAAATTAACGGGACTTATAAAAGGTCAAAGAATAATAGAACGATTATATTTTATCAGCCTATAATCCATACTTTAAGTAGTATCCCAGAAAGCGTCTGTACCTCACGAATACAGCTTCTATTATCCTTTTAAACCTTTAAGTTGGGATTTGCAATGAGCGAGACACTTTTGATAGTGCCAATGCGCTCAATCCCTTTTTGTTGTTGGCCTAGTCTTTCACCAACGTGAGGAACTTCTAACATACTTGATTCCCTTTGAGCACATACCGTAGGTACTGTCAATTCAGTCCTTATAGTGCCATCAACCATCCTATCACCCGGATTTTACTCCAGGACGGTGGCTTTTCATTTAGCATTACATTTAGGCTTGCAAGCAAAATATATACAGGTAAAGGGTATTACCTTTGTTTGCCTAGCGTGTCAGCAAACATGGAGGACTCTTTGCGTCTTATCCTCTATGGGTACTTTGTTCGAGTGTCAATTCACTCACTTTTAGTACCATCAACTATTCCTTCAAGTTAGGGGCGACCTAACTATATGGATAGATTTTTAGATGTGTAAGGACTAGGTTATTCACCTTACTGTAGGACTTTGCCCAATTTCTCCCTTTGGGTTCTTTAGAACCATCAACCTTTTTTCGTAGTTTATTCACCTTGCGGTTTCAAAAATCTACTACTTTGGATTTTAGACCTGACTGTTGAGTATAAGACCATCAACTCAACTTGGGTTTTGTCACGGCTTTTACTTCCTTGTCACTCCAGTCCCGGAAACTGGAACCCTTATTTTGTTGGGAATAGTGAATCACCCAACTATGGAGATTAACACTCTTGCCACGTTCGCAAGGCTCCTTTAAAGTTTATAAACTTTCTTTGGACTATGTAGGCTTCGCACCTACGGCTCCTCGGATTTTTATGAGGTATGTTAGACTTTTAAATAATGCACACCAATAGTCCATATATAAATGTAGCTACATTAACTCAGACAGGAATCGAACCTGTATTTCTCTCAAAACCAGTCTCACTTATCAGACTAGAGAGTGTCTTACCTTTTGACCACTGAGCCATATCAGTAGGGGGACTAGGTAGCAATCACCCCCTTGTGGTTTTCCATCAACCTTTGTAATTACCTCAATTTTTTAAACAGCAAACTCTAGCAATTACCAAATCCATTGTAAGCTGTCGAGTTCTGGTAATCCTTAATTATATAAGAATTACTCAGTAACATAACCGTTTGGTAGACGGTAAACTCTACCACCCCTTCCACGGGCTTGACGTGTTGGCCTGGACTAGCTAGCTATCCAGAGGGGTATATATAATACAACTTTTTAGAAAGAGGAGTAGAAGTCTTTTATCTCAGAACTCCTACTAGAAAACTGAGGCAGATTTTGAGAAAACCATACAAAACAGAATATTTATTAACTCTAAGAATACTTTAAAGGAGAATGGGAGGAGTTTTTGAATGGAACCCCTGGCCTTCAAAACCATTTGTTGTGGCTTGGTGCTCAGTAGGAGTTAATCTTAATCGCCTTTCTCAGCTTTTGTCACCAAGTTACCTCTTCACAAGTCTCCAGGACGGAAACTTGTTTGACAAGAGACTTATCGGCTATCTCTTGTTGTTACTTCCATAAACACCTAGGAAGAACCACAACTTTTTTGCAAAGGGAGAAAATTACAAATGAGCTTGTTTTTTTGAACTTCTCTTGATTACATTAGCAAGTATAGCATAGATTGTTTTGTTTGTCAAGTACTTAAATGACTTTTTTTATTTTTTTATTCGCTATCAATTTTTACTATATGCTTTCCATTCGATTTCATCTTTGTGTTCCTTGTAATACTGAATGGCTTCTTTTTGAGTGTCGAAAGGTTTCTCAAAATAAGTGAGGATACTAGGACGAAGACCACCTTCATGAAAAGAAAAACAGTTGAAACTAATTACCATATCAACCATTTGAGTATACTCTTCATCTAATAGGTTAAGTACAGAAATTGTTTCTTCTCCAGTATTATTGCTAATACGAAGTAGATACTTATTCCTATCAACAAAACTCATTTTGAAACCGCCTTTCGTTTAGTGTAGCTATACTATAACATAGTTAAAAAGTTTTGTCAAGTAGTTAAAGGACTTTTTTGAACTTTTCTTTTTTGTTGTTTTTACTATTTACCATTTATTCTTGAACTTCCATTTCGGTATATGCAATATTATTGTATTTACAATAAAAATCACAATAATCCAAAGAAGTTGATACACTGTTTAATTCAGTCGCAATTCTTTCATATTTCTCAAGCTTCTTTTCAGTTTCTTCAATATCATGCATAAGAACAAGATGATTATGAGAATCTGCATCAATTTTAGATTCAAAAGCTTTAAAAGTATGTAAATTAGTTTTAGTGTTAGCAATAGCAAAATCAATCACAGAGTTTTGCTCATTGTAAAAACTCTTTGCCTTAGAAAGATAATACATTTTATCTTCATTTACTGCCTTTTCATCACGAAAAATACCAGTAAATTTTCCTTCAACAAATTTAACAAAAACTGTCATTTTACATCTTCTCCTTTAAGAATAATCTGGAACAAAATCTACTTCACCACAATTATAAGCAGAGAAAGCATCTTCTGGATTACGAAAAGGAATTGAAGAAATTTGAATTGTACAACCAATAATTGCTGTTCCAATACTAAAAAGTCTAATTAAGATATTTTTAAAGATACTAAATTCCCTACCAGTCATACGAATACATTTTACCGATAGAATTTCATCATAAAATGTAAATTTTACAAGTCTGTATCCATGACTAAAATTATATGGATTATATTTCTTATAAATCTCGTTAGTCATAAAAAATCTCCTCTTTGTTTTTACTACCAATAGTATAACAAAAAGGAGATTAACTGTCAAGTAGTCTAAGGTAAAATTTTAATATTTTATCTATAATTTTTAATAGAAGTGCTTTACCTTATAATGACTATTATCTTTAATGTAATTTAAAATAGTTTGAGAGTTATTATTGCCTGATGCAAAAGTTGGGTCTAAACGTTGCCAGTTATTCCCATCAAAATAAATAGCACCATCAATCCAGCCCAGTTCATCACTATAAACAGAAATCCAAGCGTGATAGGCTGTACCAACATAACCAGTTACAAGCTTACAAGGAATACCTTGACTACGCAACATACCAGCCATTAAAGCGGCATAATCAAAACAAATACCTTTCTTTTCTGTTAATACATCATCTAAGATAGGTAAGTATCCAGATTTAACAGTTTTGGCTTTATCATAATCATAAGTTAGATTATTAATCACAAAATTATATACCTTTTCTATTTGTTTTAAGGTATCAGTTTCATTACCAATAAGTTCTTTTGCTTTCTCTACTGTATTTACTGCATAGTCAAAATCTACATATTGATTAGAATAAAGAAAAGGTGCAAATTCATTCTTTAAAGTGACAGTAAATTTAACTGAATTTAATAAAGCATACTTATTTCCTGTTGTATTCTTTAGAATAGTTACAATATATTCCCCATTACCATCAGATAAAGGAAATGCTACCCATTTAGAATAAGGAATATCATATGTATAAGCTGTTTGACTAGGGCCATGAACTTGAGCTTTAATCTTTACTGTACTGCTATTATCTGACTTTACCATTACATATCCTTCTGTGATATTAGAGTAATCAATAATAGTGTTACTTTTATTTACTACTTTAGTACCTGGATGTTGAGGAGAATATGAATTAGGTAAAGCTGGACTATCAGCTAAAATTGGTTCTTCTACTTTGATTTCTACAATGTCTTCTTGAGAAATAGAAGTATCAGTTGTATGGTCTTCAATTACTTGTTCTTTATTTGTAAAATTAAGTAAAATAGTTGATATAAAAACAATAAAAAGTAAAACGAATCCAAAACATAAACTAAATAAGGTTAAGAAACCTTGCTTATTTTTAAAATTGTTTTTTAAACTATCTTTGTTCATTATGCACTCCTTCTTTTTGATTTGTTTTTATTTATTTTATTGTGTTTTTAATGCTTAAACAACTGTAAATTGTTCACCTAGTGTATTAATAATATGGAAAGGTCTTTGTACACCACAACTATATTGTTCAGCACACTCTAGAGCTTTAACTATTTTATCTTTAATTGACCAATCATAATCCTTAGTTGTAAGAAGACTACCAATAGCAATTTCTTCTCCACAGCCAACTGAAACAAAAGGCAATTCAGGTTCTAGTACTGAATAATCTGTTTGAACTTCAAAAACTTTTCCTGGTAGAGCGACAATGAAATTTTCACCACGATTTTTCTCATCCTCGCCAATTACACCATTTTTAAATAAAGTAATTACTTGAGGAATGAATTTAGTTACCATATATTTATGGTCAATATGTACATGTTCATAATAATCTGTTTTAGAGAACAAATCTTCTGAGTATTTAAGTAAATCTAAATGTCTGAAACTTCCTGTCCCACCCATAAGCACATTAGGATAAGAGGCACATTTGAATACCTTAGAGGCAGTATTTACAGATTTAACATAACCATTACTACCTAAACTATCTCCACCAATCCAAGAAATTTGATTAGCGGGGTCTGTGAAACCAATGATACAAGTCAATGTTTAAGCACTCCTTTTTGTTGATAATTAGTATTTTAAATTGGATATAATATAACGGTATACAATATCTTGCGAATAAAAATACTGTATACCGCTATATGTGGTGGCGCTACCCAAACTCGAATTGGGACGGCATTTCTGCCAGCAGATTTTCCTGCCACACATGGTTATTTATTCCCATGCACTCAAAAGAGTTTGTGGTCTGGACTATGCCTTTATCGGTTATCTTACGATACTACGATAGGAACCATCTAGTCTCTACACATTTATGACTAAAAAGTCAATTTAGCTAGGCGTTCGCATTGTCTCTTCGCCTAATTTGGCTCCTCCACTTATAATGTTTCCATTATAAGGCTCAACCGATTTTTTATATCGGTCTACCGAATTTTTATTCGATATACAATGCACGAAAGTCTGCGGTGTCTACCTATTTCCACCATAGCGCCATATATATTATAAGGAACTTTAAGGGGAAATTAATCCCCTTTATAATTCCAAATACAACCTCGATAGGATTTCTTTTTTCCGTGAGCTACTGAACAAATAATATTTTGAATATGTCTAGCTCTTTTCTCATTATCATTTCCAGCAAAATATCTAGCGGCACTCATTAAAGAATCGAAATCATATTTTAATTCTCCAGTTTTTTCATCAAATCCTTGAACTGCTCTTGCATTACCATTATTTCCTTCTTTGTTATTAAAACCCAAAACATTTATTGCATGATGTATGTTTTCTAAGTTAGTAACCCATTCAAGATTAGTCCAAATATTCCTTTGTTTATTTCCATCTTTATGATTTACAGTAAATCCAGGTTGATAACCTTCACAAAAAGCTCTAGCAACTAAAGTATGTACTGCTACGCCAACCCGTTTTCCGTCAATCATAAGATTAACAATAAGATAACCTCTAAAATTAGGAGCTGGTTTTAATGGTTTTCCATTTTTACCATAGACTGTTCCTTGGTCATCTACATGATATTCAGGACTTAGAAAAGTTTCTTTAATACGCATAAGACATATACCTATTTCATTTTTTACCTTTGGAGTGGTTCAACTAAACATCCTTTCAATTGAACCACTCCATCCTGTTTGGCAAACCCAGGAAAATCTGTTCCTCTTAGGAACTGTATATATCTTACCACAACTTTATTTATTTGTCAAGAGCTTTAAAGAATTTTTTCAAAAAACTTTTTTTTGCAATCTTTTACAGTTCCTTAGTGTCTCGAATATCAGCTACAAAGTTTGCAAGCTTATCAATCTCATATAGAATATCTCTATCATTATCATATCCCTTATTCCATACGAAACTTACAATTTTCTCTGCAACTTCCTTGTGAAAAGCCCAATAATAGGTCTCAATAAGACAACCGACACAATCATTGAAGAACTGTGTGCGTAGGTCATTTCCCGCTTTAAGTCTATGTCTAGCTTGTTCTTTAACTTTCTCATTATGAGCAATAACCATCTCACGATTCTTTTTTACACTAAGGTTTTCATCAAAAATATGATTCTCACTAACTCTAAACATAGTTGGCTCAGTATCCTTATAATAATAGAATCCATTACAGGCTCTCTGCTCAAGTGTCTCATAATCAACATAAGTACAAGTATCACTCATAAAATATTCTCCTTTTAAATAATTAAAATAAATTAAACCAAATCAAATTTGATATACTGAAAACTTGTATTACTAAGATATCTATCTACAAGTGTAATAGGGTCATCTAAACCTTCTTGAAAACTTTTTAGACATTTTTTTAGATGAGTAATTCTTTGTTTAACTCTTCTTTGTCCTCCTGTATCCTCTTCAATAATCATGTTTAACTTATTTTGATTATTTTCAATGGAAGTTTCATATGTCTGAATAATATTTTCAGCCCATGCTTTTGCTTTTTCGTAATAAGTCATTTTATCTTTATTCATAGCCTCAAAGGAACTGAAAGCTGGACTAAAAAATTCAATTTGTTCAGAATTAAATTTTATCCAAACATATTTAGCTTCCATAAAACATTCTCCCTTTGTTTAAGTATGTATGAAGTATAACACACTTTTACTTGTTTGTCAAGTACTTAAAGGGGAAATATCAGATTTTAAGGAATTAGTTCATATTCTTCATATTCATAATGATAGGTTTTCATCCACATATCAATAGCTTCCAAAGGAAACTCCAAAGCATGTTGATAAGTAGCAATTTTAGTCTCTAGTTTCTTAATCTCTTCATTATAATGGCAAAGAGCTTTTTGAATTT
>NFYZ01006490.1_pt1 | contig 10563 bp, 9 predicted proteins | sample 1092561 | NCBI WGS metagenome assembly NFYZ01 (sample SAMN03609887, study PRJNA323583) | gut metagenome | isolation source: feces | host: Rattus norvegicus | place: Malaysia | collected 2013 | reverse complement strand
AAATAAAATAAAATAAAAATATATTGTGGACAGTGAAGATGAGTATCCCAGTGAGTCCCTCCTATTCTCACTGGGTGTTAAAGCTGTTTTAGTTAGAAATCACACTAGCGTTGTTGCTGGAACAAAGGGGCTAGTGCAGAGGCGACTTCCATCTGGCGACCGTTAGGTAGAGTTATCATCACAGTCTCAAGACGGATAGTTGCGTGAGGAGAAATGGTGGCGTTCATCACGCCGTCCACATTCTCCGGAGTAACTGAGATAAACTTTTCGTTCATCATTATTACCTCGCTTAACTCTCACTGTCCATCCATTTGGACAAGAACGATATAAGCACTATCGCTTTATCGTTTAGATAATATATAGAGGTCAAACGGAAGCAGAAAACGCTGACGTAACTTGTCACTAACAAACAAACGAACTTTGCCGATGTTAGTATCAATGACACGAGTATTGCACATAGCAATTATCTCCTTGTCAAAATGGTGGAAACAAACTTATATCACTATCCTCTACCGCGCCAACGGTAGAGGATAGTTCTTAATAAGCATCTAATCCACATTCGGATCAAAGAGATAATATCTAGATGAAATTCTATTCAGCTGCAACAGACTTCTCTTGAGTTACGCTTCCTCCTTCCTTAATGACTGTTTCGACTTTCTTCTCCTTGTCGCTCACCTCTCCTGCCGAGATCTCACGATTATTTTCTTCATTCAGCTGTTGTTGTGTCAGCTGAAACTCAGGTCTACTGATACTCCTGTATTTGTTACCGTTTAAAAGATACACAGTACCTCTTCTTACTTTACCTGTATCATCCAGCACCGCTCTGTTATCCAAGCAATAGATAGGCATCTCTCTACCTGCTGCTTGGATCTCTCTCATGTATTCCTTAACAGGAGCCTTAAAGGTAAAGTTAAAATCAAATCTTACTCCACTGAAGATGTTTAACCCAGGAGTATGAACATCGATCCTATTACGATCTATCTTAGGTTTAAAGATAATCATCTTCAGAGTAGAGCTAGTGGTAAAAGGTATAACACTTAACTTGGGGCCAACTAGGTTGAGCGCAGCTCCTATTACCACTAATGTTGCATTTGGGCTCTTGGCTGTCTCAATAAATCTCTTAACCCAATTAGCTGACTTGAGTTTATTATAGTAATCGCGAAGATTATTATAAGAACAGTCATGGATAATTACCGTATCGAAATGTTTAAATCTAGGTTCTGATAAAATGTACTCACCAATATGTATAGTCTGAGAAGTTTCGCACTTAACTCTAGCGATGAACTGACTAACACTAGGGTTCTTAACTTCCTCTCTATGCGTTATGTGCAGTACTGCCTTGCCTGTTAGATCAAACGCTTGACTGGATAATAAAAACATAGTTCCTCCGGGTTAATCTCTTGGTATTTTACCGGATACTGGAAATAATACCGTATACTGTTTATCTTCATGTTTCATAGGAAGCGTCATGATGAATACAGGGTGGTATTGTTCCTGTAGTCTCTCATAAACTGCTTGATAATGTCTTATATGGTAAACAGGAACTATGGCACAAGTAGGGACGTAGAGATCTATATCCTTCTTCAGCAGAAATCTTTTGATGGTGTACCAAGCTTCTTTAAACAGAGCTTCTCTTAATTCTTTCTTGTACCAAGAACGTTGTATATCGTCTAGGGAGGATAATGGTTTCCTAATTTCACTGGGAGTATCTATCGTCTCGGTCATTTAAAACACTCCTTAAAATAAAAAAAATAAAACAGCCAGCCCTAATAATTACAAGGACTGACTGTAAACATTTAATTATGGAACATTCTGATTAGAGAAGCTTACAGATCATAGCTCCATCGTCTTGTCTAGTTTGTCTGCGAGTAAAATCGAAGACTAGGCCATCGATGGTAACGACGCAGATGTGATCATTCTTCTTGCTTAACTGGTAGTTGATATCAGCCACATCTGAGGTCTCCATATGAATAGTCACCTTAACATCACGGCGCCTACACTGATTTAGCTCTACCCAGATCATCTCGATGAACTGGAACAGACCACGGTTACGATTTGTGGATAACCCAGGTACTCTAATATCTGGTCTCTTCCAATAAGCTTCGATATCGACTACTGTCATGAACTCATCTGCCTTCTCACGGTACACAATACAGTTGCAGACTACTGTATTACCCTTAGGGGTTGTTGTTGTGATGAACATCACCTTGTAGTTGAGATACTCAGCTAGACCCAGATACCTAACATAGTTAGTCCTCAGTACATCTTCAGGCATCCTCTGGATTTCTATCGGAGAAGTGTACATCAAAATCTCGCTGATGGTCATCAAGAAGGCGCGGAAGTAAGGTACTCGATCTTCATTAGCAAGAAACCATAATTGATTAGGAGTCACGAAGTCTAAAGCGAACTGTTCCTTGTATACACAGAGACGATCTTCTACCGTAACATTCCAATCGTGCCCAGGGCGAGCGAGAAGAAAGACAGCGTGAATGTTGATTAGCTGATGGCTGTTACTATAACACTTCACATAGTCATTCATACTGACCGAATCGTTAAAATCAGGAAGAACGGTATATTGATTCCAAGAACTCCGTTGCTGCAGAGGCAATTGATACTGCACCAGATCGATAGAAACATTAGGAACTGACAGATTCAAGATCTTAAGGGCGATATTAAAATCATCTATATCGGTAGTCTCAATAGTGTCAGATACTAATAACTTAAAATTACTTACCATATAACCACGATGAGAGGATATACATCCGTGGTATTTAGGCAGAGGTGTGATAGTAGCTAAAGCAATTGGTGTCATAGAGTCAAGTTCAAGATCTGACATCGTCGTGACATCGTCTTTATATTCTTCCATCGAATTATTATTACGGAAGAAGCACACTGCGTATCCGGTAGGAAGAGTCTTAAGAGGGTCATACACCAGCTGATGTTTGCTGTAGTAGTTGAAGTCCAACCAGCGGAAAGTACTAGAGTAATCATAGATAGCTACGTACTTAGGACGAGTAGTCCATCCAGAAGGAAGATAATAACAACCTCGGATTCGATTATAACTATTCATGTACTCGCGAAAGTCTTCAAGATACATCATAGGATCGAAGACATCTTCATTTTTGGTAGTTATTTCAGTCATGTTGCGTGACTCCATCAAGAACACTTTGGTAACCTGAGAGCTATCGCATCCTCAAGGAACTTCTTGTGTTCCGGTACGTCGTACCATTCTTTTAAGTTTTTCTTCACCACTGAACTTATACCTAGAAGACGGAAGTATTCGGCATTGTTCAGGATATTAACCAGACCAGGTAGGGTACCCGCTTCCATAGCTAATTTACTAGCTATGGCTTTACCCATACCGGGTATACCAAGTAGAATGATGAACTCTCTAGTATTGATATTACGCATCGATACTACAAGACGATCTAATTCATCCTGCGCCACTTCCTTGCTCTTACTCTCTAAAGTAGTGAAGATATCAATCAAAGAAGTTATAGTTTTACTCTGTACTGCTGCATGAATAAATTCAGGAGTAATATCAGTGTAATTTAAAGCTTCTTTACCCACAACGAAATTTAACGTTGCCTCTAAAATAGCAGGACAGTTAGGATTATGACAATAAGCGTTCTCCTTATGGATGACTAGGGGTTGACCACAGCAAGGACATACCTCAGGTACACCGGTGTAATCACCAGTCTTCAGAATCTTGATGATAGTAGGAGTGTTTTCACCACTACGGTCTAATACCACTTTAGCATTATCCCCGATACATTGATCTTGCACATACATGTAAGATCTTAAGGATACCTCAGAGATAGCCAAACCATTAAGACTCACTGGTTTAATCCTACCTACGGGATATAACCTGCCAGTGCGTTGGACTCGCCACTCGATACCTGTCAGATAGCAAGCTACGCCACCAGAGTTAAATCTCCATACACATTTAGCTAGTTCGATACCATTCTCGGTACCGATAACTTTTCTGTATTCTGGATCGTTCTGCTTAATAACCACTCCATTGATCTCATAAGGGAGGTTATTACGGATACGAGCGATCTCGTTGATGAAGGAGACCATAGACTCCACTCCAGTACAGATCTGTCCCCGTGGCACATTAAACCCAAACATCACCAATCTCTCTATCTGCAGTTCTTGAGCCATCTCAGGAGCTCCATGTACGAACAACTCCCAAGCATAGAACCTTAAGATGTACTTAGAGATCAGTTTAACATTGCCGCTATGTAGAGTGTCCACTACACAATCCGGCATAGTGTCATAGGTAGGTAAACCAGAATTTTCACGATCCTGATTTAACACATAGAAATCATCTCGATGGATGACTATCTCACCACGGATAACCACAGTACGTTCTGTCTTGATACGATGTGGGACATTAGGAAGATGAACTACTGCTTCAGTGACATCTTCGCCTTGTCTACCATCGTACTTCGTAAGAGCAGAGATAAGAATACCATTCACGTAGTACAGCTGTACTGGGACACCAGTAAGTTTGCAGTCGAGATAATATCTATCTACCACAGTAGGTGAGAAGTTATATCTCAGCTCTGCGAACCGTTTCCAGTACCGTCTTAACCCGTGTTCATCCTTAACTTCATCTAACGAATAGAAAGGTCTCACGTGACGGATGATTGTTAATGAACTAGATGTTCCTTCAACCTGTGAATTTTTATTTTCTGTCATCATATTAAATCTCCTCAACACATGAGCCGCATTAAGTTACGAAGAACAGACAGACACCAACAGAGGTGTCTGTCTGTAAGAGGTTTGGGGGCTTAGTTATACCTGAGGTGAATTTATATCGTGTCTAGGAGGTTCTTCTTCCATAACGTCCTCAAATTCGACAGCGTCATCGTCTGCTTGGTTAAAGACAGGATCTTCCGGTTCTAAACCATCAGTAGTATGTTCTGACATATGTAAGCTAGTCATAGCTTTTAAATCGTCAAGGCTGTGCGGCATCTCAGGTTGCACTTCCTCAGGAGGATTGAAGACATTAGGATCTTTTTCCTTTTCCTTACGGATATGATCAGTAATCTCTTTAGCCTGTTCAATTACTTCACCAAGTACCGATTCAAGGTTGGTCTTACGGTTATCGCTCTTAATAACCTCAGAGTCGATATCGTACTTAACATGTGGCTCCTGCTCTGGAAGCGTTGGTTGTTCCTGTGGTACTTGAGTTTCTACTGGAACAGAAACTGTTCTAGGAGTTTTAGGAACAGGGACTGGTGTTTGAATAGGATCAATAGACTGTACATGTGCGGTGAACCTAACACCATGAATAGTAAGGAACTTATCCGGACAAGTATGGTTCCCTAAAGAAGTAGAAAACAGATCGACGAAATCAGTCGCACCTAAGTCGGCAGAAGATATTTCGATGTGATACTTATCTTTGTAATTGTCGATCACTAGTACAGAGCGTGGTAAGATCTGAAGATGAACATTGATAGATGGATCAGTTAATCCCTCTAAGAAGTTATCAATGTCCTCTGGCAACCGCATGTTCCAGCAGCCATGCTTGATCTCGTAGATAGTAGACCCAGTAGCATCACTAGCGATCATCTGAGCATTGATGTAAGTGGATTCACGGGCACACATACAACCGTTGATGGTTACTACTGCTCGGATAGGAAGTTCATCAACGAAGCGGAAGATAGTCTTGAAGAAGTTATCTCCAACATGAGGAAATTTATCTAACATTTGTGTCTCCTATACGTGGATTTCTTGAACGGACAGAGCTCGTGGTTGATAAGCTCTGTTGCGATTACGGATGTGAAAACAATGAGAAGGTATCTCTCTGTTATAAAGATCGATATAAATCGTGTTCTCGTTAGGAAGTTGTCTTAAACGACCTAAACACTGAGTAGCTTGAGGTTCACTGGAGAACGATACAGTATTAATGCAGGTCTTTAATCCCTTGATATCAATACCAGTAGAGCAGCTCTTGATAGTACTGATAATAATCAATTTATCCAAATTCTTAGCCTTACCGTAGATATTATCTCCAGAGAAATAAGCTGTCGGTTTCAGCTGCGGATAGATCGCATGCAACAATCTCTCTAACTGCAACACGAACTTCTTAGTTTGACACAGGATAAGTAACTTCTGTCCTTCAGAACGTTTAGCGATGAAGAACTGGTCTATCATACTTCTCAGGACATCGAAGAACCTATCTATGAACTTCTCGTTACGCAACAGAAATGCTTCATACTTCGCATGTAGATACCCCTTGAATGACTTAAATCTTAAAGTCATTAGCTCCGGGATATCTAGGCTATACGAGATAATAAGCACTTCAGTGTACTTAACATCTTGGTTACCTCCATAAACAACATCAGGAGGAAACACCATATTGAAAATCTTTTTACCAAAAGGGTCACTGCGAGCATAAGTAGCTGATAGAAAGATGTTGTGCTTAACATTCGACTTAAGGTCTATCTGAGTATTAGCATAGAAGTTAAGATGAACCTCATCGTGTACTAACACTCCTATACCTAAGGTCTCTAATAACTTAGAATAAGGAGGCAAGTCACTATAAGGAGTGCTGGGTTCTACTGCGTAATTAACCAGAGTACGAGTAGAAGCTATCAATACCTTAGGACGAAATCCGTTCTTAGCCATTTCCCAGAGATTGCGCAGTGACTCAAATCCCTGAATGACAAAGATATCATCCTTCTTTAAAGTGGTGAAATTACGGATAGACTTATACCACTGATCAATAAGTAAACCTAACACCAGTAACGTTGGGTGACCTAGAGTACACATCGATGCGATGGTCATGACGGTATTATGCGTAGCGATGTAGTTCTTGGTCACGTAGAGGTGTTCTGGGTTATCGATAGCGATACAAGTGCACTCTTCCTCTTGTTCTAAAGGCCAGACTTGGCTTATACGAATACGGTAAGCACTAGCATTACGAGGGTCATAAGGGATGAACTTAAAAGCGGCATAACCAAGTTCAGTAGTCAAGGCGAAGGTACCGCCTACAGACAGCATCAGGTCATAGAGATCTTGTCCTAACTCTCCATCGTAATTAGCAGCTATACCGTCGATACCGCTGCCGATGAAGTGAGCAGTACGGCTATAGTCCTTATCACCTAAAGCTAGGTACAGAGGAGGAGTGATCATGTATACATCGAGCATACAGATGAACTTATTGATTTGCTCACGGTTCATCAGCCATGTCCACTGAGGTAACCTATTCACGTTGTTACGTTTAAGTAACTCGATGAGACCTAATGCCTCATCAGGTACTTCAGTAGACCCACCCTCTACTGGTGGACGTCCTGCATAAGCAGGGATGTAGTACGCCTTACTATCAATGTTCTTAAAGATCTCTTCAGTAGTCACTACATCAGGTTTAGCTAACGGATCGTTGCTATAATAGACAGTCCAGAGGTGATCACCACTTACCCTAATGGTTCTATCACTACCAAACTGAACGTGATATACTGGAAGTTTACCCTGAGGAAATACTCCAATAACTTTAGCTTCTGTACCATCTCTAGCGATGACGATATCACCTTCTTTAAGATCACCGATTGGAACCCACTTGTGGCTTGGAGTTAGTACAGGAGTACTATTGACGCAGGCTTTACCCTGTCCAGTACGTGCGGATAGAGGCTTAAAGCTAGTATCGGAGGTTAAGAAACGCACGATCTCTCGTTGGTCATCTCTTAGATGGAAAGTTTTCCTCATAGAGTACTTTACTTTACTTGGTTCAACTGGAGGCACTTCGTTGTAAGTGATATCAGTATTCTTTCCTAAGTACTGGATAAAGTTATCTAAAACGTACCTAGGAAAATAAGCCATTTTTTCTTCCTTATTATAAGCAGTATAATTGTACACAGCTTTCCAAGCGTCTAGATAAGGATTATATTCACGTTGAACCAATGTGCTGGAAATAAATCCGGCGATGTTCATACCGCAGGGAAGATTACCTACTTCATCGGTAAGAATGGAGAACCAAGTGGTACCCACATTAACCGTCACAGATGAGGTATGTGTCTTTTTCGGTGGTGATACTAATATATCAGGTAGACTCACATCTCCTCCTTGTGTTGTGTCGCCGTATTCGGATACGTTAAGATCATAATGAGTCCGCAGATAGTTAGCTAAGATGTGACGATGGCAGAAATCACCCATCTTCTCATAACAGAGGAGGATAATGTCTTCATCTGTTTTAAACCGATTAAAATAATCTGGATTAGTATCAGTCAAATCATCCAGCTGTTTTAAATAGCGTCGTGTATATCCTTGTTTATCAGTTCTACCGGTCTTATAGTCAGATAGCAGCTCACTAGACGGCGCTAATTCTTCCCAACATTCACCAGTGAAGCCGTGTGGAGTTTTACGTGCGATACTAATACACTTCATCTCCTTCGGTAAACATCGGTGATTGCCAAAATAAGATGTATAAATCATATTGTTTACCTTCCACAGTATGTGCTTAGGAAATGTTAATATAAAAACTCTAGACATCCGAGAAAAGTACCATCTCCTGTAAAAGGAGATGGTACTAGGAACTAACTAACGTAATCTTAGTACGTATCGTAACCTATCATCAGGTCGAATGGATTTCTACCCTTAGAGATAAGATAAGTACTTGGATTATTGAGATAACCCTTGAGTTTCTCGAAGCCTAACTCAACGCCAACGTTTCTGAAGTACAGGATCTTAGACAGATTCTGGAAATGAACGTTGTTGGCATCTTCCACTCTTGGGACACTATAATCCGAAGGACTAGTAATCTCATAAGCTTTCAGCAACACTTCCGCATGGACGATATTAAGATCAGCCTTGTCATAAAGGATGTCAGTGAACTCCTTTAAAGCTCCAGCGCAGGTGGTGTGAGTGGCGATAGTCGAATTAACGAACCTTGTCATATTCGTCACTAACACCTGAACACTATTGTTCAGTACCACCGTCTTGAAGATCGGGAACTTATCCGTACCCTCTAAAGGCAACCACCTAAACTGGTCATCAGTGACTAACTCGTCGAAGTGATCTCTGATATAGAACAGCATCTCCTTAGAGAAGAACGGGTTGCGACCTTCATTAGAAGTCAGAGGATAAGTCTTAGTAATTCCCTCAGCATTCTTCAGCACGAAGAACGGCACAGAGCTGAACTGCGTCTCACGAACCTCTTTATCAGATCTGAGGTATACTACATCCTCGATCTGACCGGTGAATGCCGTAAGTGGTATACCCAGTTGCAGTTGGTTCAGCTTGGAGTATAACTCCGGCTTCCAACGGATATCCGTTGGAGTACTGCAGAACAGCACTTCACCAGCGATAGAAGGCAGTTGATACAGCATAGACGCAGTCTTAATCATGTGCTTAGCTGACAGGATCTTCTGTGTCATCGGTTCAATAACGTGGATAGCAGAGATGATACCAATGTTGAGCTTCTTATCAAGGTTGGTGAAGATCTTACCGCCACAGACCTCACAGACTCCATGTCTATAACGACAGGTCATTGGAGACCTCATGTGGATAGTGGTGTTGATGTAGTTCTTCGCATTCGCAGTTGTAATTTCAACTAACTGACCGTTCTCTACTATATACTTACCAACAACATTAGGATAGTTGTCAGCGGTAACGTAGAAGTCAACTAGTTGAGTACTACCACAATCACCACGATAGATGTGTTGGATCGCAGAAGCGATAAGGTGTTGTTTACGGCCAAGATACTGAGAATCAGGAACGTTATTCTTACTATAGAAGGTGGACTTCTTAGCAGATAACGACTCAACAGCGTATTCCTTGATATCACGAAGACCGTCAACAGTACTACCGATAACCGGAAGTCCGATAACAGTATCCGAAATATCAGTTCTAACACCGAACGCATATAGAAGCTGAGGGATCTGGAACTTATTCAGTTGCTTCAAACGAGCAAATGGATAGAAAGCTTCGTTGTTTAAAGCTCCCTTAGTTCCAAGCATATCCATCAGATCCTTGCTGTGAGCATCCATGAACTTCTCGATCGCATGAGTTCCTTGGGAAGGACGGATTTTCTCCTTAGAGTTGATCAGTTCCTTCATGGCAGGAGTAGCCATCATCTCTGCAACATCTAAGATGTCCACAGATGCTACGTAACTGCCTAATTTAGTGAACGAGAAGAGATAGAGCTTCTGAAGAACGTCCCAAAATGCCATCTTCAGTCTTTCGACATTATCAGGATTTTGGTTGACGATTTCATCGTAGTACGGAGCCCAGGCTCCGGCCATAGATTCACGTGTGAGAGGTACTCTCTTCACGAAGTGTCTCTTGCACACGGGAATATTGAACTGGTGTAACACCGGCCACCAGAACAAATTCATGAACGCCTGTCTTTTGGCACAGGCGATTTTACCATCAGCTAACTCAAGGACAACCTTGCCAATGATACTCTCAGGATCTTGAGCAAGGTTATCGAGGAAAGCCGGATCAGTTATTTGAGCATAACTCCAAGTTTCCAATTATTCTTCTCCTTTCTCCGAGGACATAACCTCCTGACCATCATCGACTTCTGAGCCCTTAAGGTTACCCTGATCTTCTAAA
>NFYZ01005720.1_pt1 | contig 10571 bp, 9 predicted proteins | sample 1092561 | NCBI WGS metagenome assembly NFYZ01 (sample SAMN03609887, study PRJNA323583) | gut metagenome | isolation source: feces | host: Rattus norvegicus | place: Malaysia | collected 2013 | reverse complement strand
ATAGTTTCATCTTTAAAAAATAAAGAATTGGTAAGGGTTAATTTAGGATATGTGGAAGATAAGTTAGTAGCTACACCTCTATCTGGTGGTGCAGGTGTAACTATGAGTTTAGTTAAAGCAGATGGTATAGGAATAGTTCCTCAGAATTTAGAAGGAGTAGAAGCAGGAAATCAAGTAGATGTAGAGTTGTTAAAGCCTATGAATGAAATTCGTGAAACTTTACTTTCCATAGGGAGTCATGATTTAATAATGGATATTATAGGAGATATGATGAGTTTAACTTCAGGTCATGTAGGTAGTATGGGTGGTATATTGGCTATGAAAAGAGGAGAATGTCATATAGCTCCGATCCATTTATTAGATACAAAGACAGGAGAATACAATATAAGCTATATAAAAAAATATTTTCATGGTGAAAAAATGGCTCTTATAAAAGGAGTAAAAAGAGAACAAGGATTTATGGTAAGAAAAGGAGAGAATATTAAAGACTTTACAGATTTGACGAAAGATGATGTAATATTTGTCAATAGACAAAAAGGCGCAGGTACAAGAATACTTTTAGATTATTATCTAAACAAAAGAAATATAGACCCCTTAGATATTCAAGGATATGATAGAGAAATGACTACTCATATGGCAGTAGCCACTGCAGTAAAAACCAGTTCTGCCACTGTAGGATTAGGTATATCTTCTGCAGCAAAAGCTTTAGGTTTAGATTTTGTTAATGTAGCTCTTGAAGACTATGATTTTTTAGTACCTTATACTTTACTCGAAGATGAAAAAGTAAAAAAATTCATATCTGTATTAAAATCTGAAGAATTTAAAGAAAGAGTTTCAGCTCTTGGCGGCTATGAATTTGATAATATTGGTGAAGTAATTGTAGTATAAATATAAAAAGTTTTGATATTTTATACAAAGTAGGTGATTTAGTGAAAGATGCTTATGGAAGAAATATCAATTATCTTAGAATATCTGTTACAGATTTATGTAATCTAAGATGTAGATATTGTATGCCAGAAGAAGGAATTTCTAAAGTAAAACATGAAGATGTATTAACAGTGGAAGAAATTTATGAAATAGCTAAAATATTTGTTTCTTTAGGTATTGATAAAATTAGAATAACTGGTGGAGAACCATTAATTAGGAATGGAATAGTATCTATTATTGAAAAAATAGGAAGTTTAGATGGAGTAAAGGATCTTGCTATGACTACAAATGGTCTTTTATTAAAAAAATATGCAAAAGATTTAAAAGCTGCTGGATTAAATAGGGTTAATATAAGTCTTGATACTTTAGATGAAAAGAAATACTTTCGTATTACTAGAGGTGGACAATTAAGAAAGGTATTCCAAGGTATTGAAGCAGCAAAGAATGTAGGTTTAACACCAATTAAGATTAATAATGTTTTAATTGGAGGATTTAATGATGATGAAATAGTAGATTTTGTTAATCTAACTAAGGATGAGAAAATAGATGTAAGGTTTATTGAAATAATGCCTATGGGACAAGCTGTTAACTGGGCTGTTGATAATTTTGTATCTAATGAATTAGTATTAGAAAAAGTAAAGGACTTAGAAAAAGTAGAGGGATCTGATAAATCTTCTCCAGCTGTTTATTATAAATTACCTAATGCTAAAGGTAAGGTAGGTTTAATAAACCCTATATCTTGTAAATTCTGTAATGAATGTAATAGAATTAGATTGACTGCAGAAGGAAAGTTAAAATTATGTTTACACTCTAATGATGAAATAGATTTGAAAAAAAGTCTAAGAAAAGGAGAAGATATAAGAGAATTAATAAAGAAGTCTATTATGGAGAAACCAGAATCCCATAACTTAGAGTCAGGTAAATATATATCTAAAAATATGAATCAGATAGGGGGGTAAATTATGAGGTTAACACATTTCAATGAAGAAGGCAGAGCTCATATGGTGGAAGTAGGAGAAAAAGAAACTACGAAACGAGTTGCTATAGCAAGAGGAAAGATATATATGAAAGAAGAAACCATAGAAATGATAAAAGATGGTCTAATCAAAAAAGGTGATGTCTTATCTGTAGCACAAATAGGTGGAATAATGGGTTGTAAACAAACTAGTAATTTAATCCCTATGTGTCATAATATAAATTTAACAGGAGTAAATATTAGATTTAATATTCAAAAGGATTATATTGAAATTGAATCAGAAGTAAAAACTATAGGAAAAACTGGTGTTGAAATGGAAGCTTTAACGGCTGTTTCCATAGCTGCCCTTACTATATATGATATGTGCAAGGCTGTTGATAAGGATATGGTTATAGAAGATATTAAACTAATGAAAAAAACTGGTGGTAAATCTGGGGAATATATACGAGGTGATAACAATGAATAAAATAGGAAAGGTTATTGAAATAAATAGGAGTGAGAAAAAAGGTGTTATAAAAGATTCTATAGGAGAAGGAAAATTTGTAGAAAATTTTGGCCTTGAAAAGGATGCCCATGGAGGTAATTGGCATAGGCAAGTAAGTCTTTTAGGAATAGAAAGTTTTAGAAAAATGGAAGCCATAGGGATAGAAGGTCTAAAATATGGTATGTTTGCAGAGAATATTACAACAGAGGGAATAATATTATATGAACTTCCAGTAGGTACAAAACTGAAAATAGGAGACACTATTCAAGAGGTAACCCAGATAGGAAAGGAATGTCATGCAGGTTGTGAAATAACAAAAAAGGTAGGGAAATGTATAATGCCAAAGGAAGGGATTTTTACGAAAATTATTAAAGGTGGAATTGTAAAAGCTGGAGATATAATAGAGGTGTTGTAAAATGATCGGTGAAGTTGGGACAATTACTATTTTTGGTAAAGACATTAAAGATATAAAAGAAGTTAAAGAAGGTGTATTAAAAGAAAATAGTGGGTTAGTAGGAGATATTTACTCAAAAGGTGGAGAAAAACAAATTTCTTTTTTTAGTGAAGAAGGTAGAAATAAAATAGAAACACAAGGTATTGAAGGGATCTGTACAAAAAGGTTTTATGAAAACATAACTATTAAAAATTTACATTTAAAAAATCTTCAAATAGGTTCATTAATTAAGATAGAGGAGTCAATTCTTGAAGTTAGCCATATAGGAAAAGAATGTTTTCCAGACTGTAATTTATTAAAAATAGGCAAGTTTTGTCCATTAGCTAAAGATGTGATTTTTGCAAAAGTAATCAAGGGTGGAGTTATTAGAAATGGAGACAAAATTATCCATGTATGATAAATTAAAAAAAGATATTTTAGATTATATATATATGGGGATAGTTATTTCTGATGTAGAGGGAAATATAAATACTGTAAATAAAGGAACTGTGGATATGTTTGGTTACACTTATGATGAAATAAAGGCTATGGAAATGTCTGAACTTTTTAAAGGATGGCAAAAAATAAAAGATTTAATTTGTAATAATGAAAGTTTTGAAGGTGAAGAAGTATATGTAAATGCAAGAAAGAACAAGTTAAGATTTCATTTAAATGCTCACCCTATAACAGATGAAAATGGACAAATTAAAGATATATTATATATTTTTGATGAATTTAAGAAAGAGAGGAAATTAGTCAATAAAATAACGGGTAGGGGAGCAATTTACACTTTCGATAAAATAATAGGAAAAAATGAAAGCTTCCAAAATGCTATAAAATTTGCTAAGAAGGTGGCAGATAGTAAATCTACTATATTGATAACAGGAGAAAGTGGAACGGGAAAAGAGGTATTTGCCCAATCAATCCATAATTATTGCAATAGAAAAAATGCACCTTTTATAGCTATAAACTGTGGAGCTATACCGAGAAATCTTATTGAATCTGAACTTTTTGGCTATGAGGAAGGAGCTTTTACAGGAGCCAAAAAAAGTGGTAAGATAGGAAAGTTTGAAGTTGCTGACGGTGGTACAGTCTTTCTTGATGAAATAGGGGAACTGCCTTTTGATTTACAAACTAGATTATTAAGGGTTTTAGAAGAAGGTACAGTTTCTAGAATTGGTAGTACAAGAGAAACAGTTGTAGATGTGCGGGTAATAGTAGCAAGTAATAAAGATTTAAGGGAAGCAGTGGAGAAGGGTAAATTTAGAAGGGATTTATTTTATAGGATCAATGTTTTACCTTTAACATTGCCTCCTTTGAGAAAAAGAAAAGATGATATTCCTTTACTAATAGATTATTTTATGGTGCAGGTATCTAAACGTCTTAATAAAAAGCAGGTCAAAATATCTAAAGAACAAATGGAAAAGATAATAAAGTATGATTGGCCAGGTAATGTAAGGGAATTAGAAAATTTTGTAGAATTAATAATAAATTTAGAGGGTGTACCTGTTAACATTGGAAGAGAGAAAGAGGATGTTCCTTTAGAGATAAATGGTTTAGAAACTGAGGATATGTCTTTAGATATTATGGAAAAAAAACATATAATAAAAGTTTTAGAATTTTATTCAAGTAATATTACTCAATCGGCAGAAGCTCTTGGAATTGCAAGAAATACTTTATATAGAAAGATAGAAAAACACAATATAGATTGTTCAGAAATGGAACAACGTCCTAATTTAGAACGTTAATATTATAAAGAATTGTTACCAAAAAGCACATATGTTTTAAATAACCCTGTAGAAGGTTGATAGCAGAGGGTTATTTATATTGGCATAAATTTTGCATAACATAATATATAGACAAAAGCCAAAGGGGGCGCATATATTATGAATGGTTATATGGGTAAAATATTAAGAGTTAATTTAAGTGAAAGAAGTTATAATGTAGAACCTTTAGATTTAGATGTGGCACAAAAATTTTTAGGTTCAAGAGGCTTAGGAGTAAAAATAATGATGGATGAGGTTCCAGCTAAGGTTGACCCTTTAAGTGAGGAAAACAAACTAATAATAGCAACAGGAGCTTTAACTGGTGCACCAGTACCAACAAGTGGTAGGTATATGGTAATAACTAAATCACCATTGACAGGAGCTATAGCAGTTGCAAACTCAGGTGGACAATGGGGACCCAAATTTAAAGCTACTGGCCATGATTTAATTATATTTGAAGGAAAATCAGATAAACCAGTGTATTTATCTATTGAAGATGACAATATAGAAATTAAAGACGCTTCCCATCTTTGGGGAAAAACTTCAAGTGAAACTACTGAAACCCTTGAAAAGGAAATAGAAGGTGGCAAAGTTCTATGTATTGGACCAGCAGGAGAGAAATTATCCCTTATGGCATCTATAATGAATGATGTAGACAGGGCAGCTGGTCGTGGTGGTGTAGGAGCGGTAATGGGTTCTAAAAACTTAAAAGCTATAGTAGTTAAAGGTTCTAAAAAAGTTCCACTATATGATGAAGAAAGAACAAAAAATGTATCTAGAGAAAAGGTTAGAACTTTACTAGACGATCCAACGGCAGGAGAAGGACTGCCTACTTATGGTAGTGCAGTTTTAGTAAATATAATTAATGAAAGTGGCATAATGCCAGTTAGAAACTTTCAAGAATCTTATACAGAAGAAGCAGATAGAATAAGTGGAGAAACTATGACTGAAGATTATTTAGTGAGAAAAATTGCTTGTTTTAGATGCCCAATAGCTTGTGGTAGAATAGTTAAAATGCCAGATGGCACTGAAGTAGGCGGGCCAGAATATGAAACTATATGGTCTTTTGGAGCAGATTGTGATGTATATGATTATGATGTAATTAATGAATGTAATAGGATTTGTAATGAGTATGGTTTTGATACTATCTCAGCTGGAGCAACCATTGCAGCAGCTATGGAGTTATATGAAAAAGGATTAATTAAAGATGAAGAAATAGAAGCAGATGGTTTAAGCTTAAATTGGGGAGATGAAGAGGCAGTAGTAGGTTGGACGAAGAAAATGGCTACAAGGGAAGGATTTGGAGATAAACTATCTAAGGGTTCTCATAGATTAGCTGAAGAACATGGTGCTCCAGAAGTATCTATGACTGTCAAAAAACAGGAACTTCCAGCTTATGATCCAAGAGGAGTACAGGGCCATGGTATAACTTATGCTGTAAACAATAGAGGTGGGTGTCATATAAAAGGTTATATGATTAGTCCTGAAATATTAGGATATCCAGAAAAAATAGATAGATTTTCATTAGAAGGAAAAGCAGCTTATGCTAAAACCTTCCATGATTTGGCTGCAGTAATAGATTCTATAGGATTATGTATGTTTAGTACTTTTGGGTTAAACTTACCAGATTATGTAGATATGTATAATGCAGTATGTGGAGATATCTATAGTAATGATACATTATTGGAGGCTGGTTCTAGAGTTTGGAATTTAGAGAAGTTATTTAATTTAAGGGAAGGTATTGATAGTTCCCATGATAAATTACCAAAACGATTATTGGAAGAACCTATAAAAAATGGACCTTCCAAAGGATATGTTCATCATCTAGAGGAGTTACTTCCTGAGTATTATGAGGTTAGGGGTTGGAATGAAGAAGGGATTCCAACTATTGAGACACTAGAAAAATTAGGCCTTGAAGAATATAAGAAATATATATAGAATATTAAGTAGTATAGATAATTTTTATAATAAAATTAGGCTTATAATAGGGCCTAATTTTACTTTTGAAAGAAAGTAGGTGAAGTTTTGATAAAAGTAGAGGTTAGGCTATTTGCTAACTTCAGAGAGGGAAGAAAAAAGATACAAACACTTGAATTTCAAGAGGGAGCAATAATTAGGGATGTATTAGATTTTGTAAAAATTCCAGAAGAAGAAGTTAGTATTCTTTTACAAAATGGAAGATATGGTTCAGCTGAGAGAAAACTAAATGATGGAGATATTATAGCTGTTTTTCCCCCAGTGGGAGGCGGCTAATATATAAATAAAAGATATTATTAGGAGGTATTTAAAAAGTGATTCAAGGAGTTGTAGATTCTATTAATAGTTTTCTTTGGGACTTTATTCTTATATTTTTGTTAGTTGGTATAGGAATATATTTTTCCTTTAAATTAAGGTTCCCTCAAATAAGAAAACTTGGGCAATGCTTTAAACAAGTATTTGGAGGATTATTTAAAAAAGGTGAAGGGGCAGATGAAGATGGAATGTCATCTTTTCAAGCTCTGGCAACAGCAATAGCAGCACAAGTTGGAACAGGAAATTTAGCAGGAACTGCTACAGCAATTTCAGCAGGAGGGCCAGGAGCCATATTTTGGATGTGGGTAAGTGCTTTCTTTGGTATGGGCACAATATTTGCTGAAGCTATTTTGGCTCAAAAGCATACTGAGAGAGTAGATGGAGAAGTAACAGGAGGACCAGCTTATTATATAAGTAAAGGTCTGGGTAATAAAAAATTAGCAGTATTTTTTGCAATTGCAATTATTTTTGCACTAGGTTTTGTTGGTAATATGGTACAATCTAATTCCATAGCTACAGCAGTTAATACTGCTTTTGGGATTAATAAGGTTGTTATAGGTATAATAATAGCCTTTTTAGCAATGCTAATTTTAGTAGGAGGTATGACAAGAATAGCTCAATTTACTGAACTTGTAGTTCCTATTATGGCTGTAGTTTATATAATTGGAGCAATAGTTATACTTGTTAATAAAGGTTCAGAAGTTGGACCAGCATTTAGAGCCATATTTACAGGAGCTTTTAATCCACAAGCTATAGGTGGTGGAGTCTTAGGAGTGACTGTAAGGGAAGCTATTAGATTTGGAGTAGCAAGAGGATTATTTTCAAATGAAGCAGGTATGGGTTCAACACCTCATGCTCATGCAATAGCTAAAGTTGACCACCCAGTAGAGCAGGGATTTGTGGCAATGTTTGGAGTTCTATTTGATACAGGTGTGATATGTACCTTGACAGCTTTGATTATTATTACTACAGGTGCACATAATATTCCAGGACTTCAAGGTCCAGAAATTACTCAAATGGCCTTTGCAGAGGGGCTAGGAGATTTTGGGTCTTCTTTTATTGCTATATCTTTATTTTTCTTTGCCTTTTCCACAATAATTGGATGGTATTTCTTTGGAGAAGCTAATATTAAATATTTATTTGGTTCTAAAGGCATAAAATATTATAGATGGTTAGTGCTTGGATTTATAGTATTAGGATCTTTCTTAGAAGTAGATCTTGTTTGGGATATTGCAGATATGTTTAATGGTTTTATGGTTTTACCTAATATAATAGCTCTTTTTGCATTAAGTCCTATAGTTATTAAATCTTTCAATGAATATGAAGGTAGATTATAGGAGAAATATTAAACCTATATATAGGCCATTTGCCCTATATATAGGTTTTTTTGGAGTAGACAAGGCTTTATTTGTGTGTTATAATCAAATCCAGAATATGTAATAGATTGATATGGAGGGGTGTAAATGTTTATTGAAAAAAGTTTAAAGGATTATATTTCAGATGTATCAGGCGGTGCTCCTACACCTGGTGGAGGTAGTGTTTCAGCATTAGCTGGAAGTTTAGGTGCTGCTCTTACATCAATGGTAGGAAACTTAACAGTAGGCAAAAAAGCCTATGATGCTTTAGAAGAAGAAACTAAAAAAGCTATGGATACAAGTATGGATGAAATTCAAAAACTAATTGTAAGACTAGAAGAAATTGTAGATGAAGATACAAAGGCTTTTGATGAAGTAATGGCTGCTTTTAAGTTACCAAAAGAGACAGAAGAAGATAAAAAAGCAAGGTCAGAAGCTATTCAAGCTGGAACTAAGACTGCTCTAGAAGTTCCTTTAGAGTGTGCAAAAGAATGTTTTGAAGTATTAAAACTACAAGAAGTTTTTGCTGAATATGGTAATGTAAACGCTATTACTGATGTAGGAGTTGGAGCTTTACTAGCATATGCCGGGGTAGAAGGAGCTTTATTTAATGTAAAGATCAATCTTGCTAGTATAAAAGATGAAGAATATAAAGAAAAGATAGAAAAAGAAGTAGATGAATTATTAAAAGAAAGTAAAGACCTTAAAGAAGAATTGCTTAAAACAGTCTATAGTAAGTTATAAACTAGAGAGGAACTGAAGGGGTCGATAGTCATGTCAAGACAAAATGGAATTACTGTGGAAGAAATGTTGAAGTTAGATGTAATGGATGAATGTAATGTTATTGCAGGATTTAAGGGAACTAAGAACACAGTATCCAGGGTTAATGTTATGGCAGATCCAGATATATTAGATTGGGTTTCTGAAGGAGAATTTTTATTAACTACTGCTTATTCTTTCAAAAAAGACAATATTGAAGTACAAAAAAAGCTAATTGAAGAAGGTTGTAGGAAAAAGTTAGCAGGAATAGGCATAAAGATTTATCCATATCTAGATTCCCTCTCAGATGAAGTTATTAATTTAGCAGATTTTTTGAACTTTCCTATTATTGATATTCACTATTCTATTCCTTTGTCAGATATAATGACTACAGTACATAAAGAAGTATTTAATAAGCAAGCCTCTCTTTTGGAAAGAATTGAAAAAGCACATGAACAATTTATAGATGTAATGCTTAAAGGAGAAGGCGTAGAAGAAGTAGTACCTATAATTCATGAAAATATTAAAAACCCTGTAGTACTAAAATTAAATTTCACAGATGAGAAATATGAATGCTTTGGAGATATTGATGATATTACAAATAAAGAGTTACTAGAAAATGTAGAAAACTTCTATAGTCCAAACTCAATAAAAAGTAAGCAAAAAAGATTTGATGAAGGTAAAGTCTTAATTAATGGGAAATATGTAAAACGGATGATAATGCCTATAGTTGTTAAGGATAATTGCTATGGACATATAATTGCATGGTCCATTAAAACACCTTTAGGAGGATTTGACTTATCTATCATTGAGAGTGCAAGTACTGTCATAGCCTTATCAGTTCTTCAAAGATTATCAGTAAAAGAAGTAGAGATTAGATATAGATCAGAATTTTTTGAGGACTTAATTTCTACAGATGCAAAAAGAAAGAGAAAAGCTTTAGATAGAGCTCATTTTTTTAACTTAAATCCTAGTTATTATTATATAATTGAAGTTATTGATTTTAAGTTTAAATTAGAAGGGGAAATGGAAGAAGATAGTTACCTTCTTGATTATGTACAAGACAATGTAAATGAAATGGTTACTACAACGGAAGAATTAATTGAATATTATGATTTCAATGGCCTGATTGCAAGTAAAATGAATGGCATTCAAGTGTTATTAGGCTGTGAAAGCAAAGAATCTATGGAGAAGAAGTTAAATAAATTTAATAAAGCTTTAGAAAAGGAATTATTGACAAAGTTTCAAAATATGGAATTTAAAATAGGAGTAGGTAGAAGTTATAAAGAATTAAGCAATGTAAATAAAAGTTTTGGAGATGCGGTAAAGGCTGTTAGAACAGGTAGGGTGTTGACAGAAAAAAATATTATAACTTTTAATGAATTGGGAATTTTTAAAATACTTTCTCAAGATTATTTAAGTGAAGAATTAGAAGATTTTTATAATGAAACCTTGAAGCCTTTAGTAGATTATGATAGGAAAAAGTCTACAGAATTAGTAAAAACCTTAGATACCTATTTTAAACATAATGGTAATTTAAAAAGAATGTCAGAAACTTTGTATACTCATTATAATACTG
>NFYZ01009483.1_pt1 | contig 10589 bp, 15 predicted proteins | sample 1092561 | NCBI WGS metagenome assembly NFYZ01 (sample SAMN03609887, study PRJNA323583) | gut metagenome | isolation source: feces | host: Rattus norvegicus | place: Malaysia | collected 2013 | reverse complement strand
ATATTTATTAATAATAATATTAACTACTATATTAATGAGAAGAAAAATATTAGACGAATCACTGTTACATCATATAATCATGGAGACAATAAACGACTATCTTAATGAGGATGGTGCGATGGGTGGTGGTGCAACAGCTGGAGCCACAAGTGACTCAGCTGACCGTCAAGGCGCATTTGACGTACCATTCGGAGGTGTTCAAAGAAGAAATATGTATTCTCCAAAGGGTGATAAAACAAGTAATGGAATGACAAGCGTTGATATGTCACCAGCACTCAAGAGGCATGACGGCTCATGCGGTTCAATATCAATTCCTAAAAAAAGAAAATAAATGAGTTACGATGTATTAAACGAATTCAACCAAGAAGCCATACAGAGAGTGGTTGACGTATCAGATATGATTGAGGATGAAAGGTCAAAAGAGGATTCTGACGAATCCAAAATCACTAGATTGCTCTTTGAACAGATGCTTCGTGGGTTATATATTAGATAGGAAAATACAATTACACATAACGTAATAAAAAAATACTAAATAGTATCAATGTCAAAAGATAGAAAAAAACTCGTACACATTCACAGTAACGTGTACGACAAGCAGCCTAAGCCAGATGCTCTTGAATATGGAGAGTTGGCTGTGAATTATTCAGACAATATGTCTTTCATTTCAACAAAGAAGAACAACGGAAGCGTTGCAAGGTTCTCAGATGACGATACCTTGGTTGATTGGATAGAATACAAGACAGTATTTCCATACAAGGGAGAAGTTGAGGAAACAAATCTAACTGACAACAAGTCACAGATTAACTTCACATTTAACCAAAAAGTAGCAAAGAACACACCTCATCATGATGATGCATTGAACGGTTTTTCTGTAGACATGTCAAAGTATGCCATGATTGGCGGAAATCCTACATTCAATGAAGTAAAAGTTACAAAGATTATTAATCAGAATGGAGATGTGGAAATAAATAGGGAGCCAAGCACTAACTTATCATCTACCACAGTAAATGCTGCCTTGGAAGAGGTCTTTGAGAAGTCAAAGGTTACAGCAAAAAAGGATGAAGTGAACAAACTTGTTACATTCTTCCAAAACAGCCAAGAGATTGTCAAAATAAACTTGAATGACGGTTCTTCATCAATCGTTAAAAACGGACAAGGAAATAACTCAGCAGTTCTTGTAGGAGACACACAAAAGGCAAATGGTGCATATTCCTTCTCAGAAGGTCAGCACACCGTTGCCAATAACCGTTCAGAACACGCATTCGGTGAATACAACACGTCAAACAAGGCAGATGACACCTTCGGAAATGAAGGCAATACACTTTTCTCAATCGGTAATGGAACAAGCGAAAGCGATAGGAAAAACGCATTCGAGGTTATGCAGAACGGAGACATATACATTTATGTAAAAGGTGAAAGAGTATGCTTGAATGACATTCTTGCTTCTTTGAACCAAAAATATTAATAATAGTAAAAGTATATAGGATTTATTATTTCTTGTTGATGCTGGCATTCTTGCCCCACTTGTGAACAGAAATCTATATTTCCAACATTAAATAATAACATAATAATATTTCATTTTTTAATGACAAAGACAGTACAACACATCTCTCTAAAGAAGAGCAAGTTACTTGGTAAAGTTCCAACAAAAGAGGTTCTTGTTGATGGTGAATTAGCAGTTAACATCGCAGAAGGAGGAGAAAAAATCTTCCTAAAAAATACTGCAAGCAATATAGTTGAATTCTCATCTGATGGTTTATTGGACAAGAAATACCTCTCAACTGAGAATGGAGGAACAGTAAGTGGTGATACAGAGTTCAAGGGTGATGTGAAGATTGTATACCCAGATTCAAGCAGTCAGACAGTTTCGTTGAGGGAAACGATGGTTGAAAACGAAATGGCAATATCAGCAGCGTTGAATGACTTGAACACAAGGGTTAATGACCAGAAAACAGATATTGACACCATAAAGGCAAAAGAATGTCTTCCTTTGAGCGGCGGTACGGTAAGTGGAGAAACAACATTCACAAAGGATGTGAAGGTTGTCTTCCCAAATTCAGAAACGCCTACATCATTAGTAAGTGCGATTGTCGACAACGAAAAAGTAACTGCTGCTGCATTGAATAACTTGAATACAAAAATAAATGACCAGAAATCATATATTGACAGCATAAAGGTGCAAGATAGCCTTCCTTTGAGCGGTGGTACAGTAAGCGGAGAAACAACATTCACAAAGGACGTGAAGATTAAATATCCGACAATAGATAGTGAACCAGTATCACTAAGAGATGTTATGATAAGAAACGAAAAGGTCACAGCTGCTTCCCTTAACGACTTGAATGACAAGTTTGATAATTACTTGCCTTCGAGTGGTGGAACTGTAAGTTCACTAACTATTTTAAATAACAACTTATACATTTTTGATGCTAATAATAAAAAATACAGGTTGAATTTAGATAAATTAATTGAGCTTAGCGGCATAACACAAGTAGAAGTGTAATAAATGGAAAACAATAGTTACATATTGGGAGCCCACAACTCCTTGTCATATTTGAGACCGAAAAAATGGTGGATGATTCCGTTCCATTGGATGGCTAGGTGTCAAGGAGTTGGTTACAAGGAGCAGTACGAGAAATACGGTGTAAGACTATTCGACTTGAGGGTATGGTTTGATGAGGATACCAAGGAATTGGAGGTACGTCATGGAGTGATGGCATTCAAACTTTCAGAGGACGGCATAAAGGAATTCATATCATACTTGAACGATAAGGGTGACTGTCACTTGAGAGTCATTCTAGAAGAAGATGCAGTAAACAAGAAATCAATATATGCAAGTGCAAACGAATGTCTCTTCTCTGCATTCTGCGAGGAATTGGAGAATGAATTTGAAAATGTTCATTTCTTCGGAGGAAACAGGAAATATGATTGGAAGGTCATGTATGATTTCAAAGGTAATGATGTCGAACTTGATGACAAATATTCATCAACAACATCTCTCTTCAATAGTAATAAGAGATGGCTTGCTATAATTGATGACTTGTGTCCTTGGCTATACGCAAAGCTACATAATAAGGAGAACATAAAGAACGGAACTGAAAAGGAATGCTTGTTCATTGATTTCGTTGAAATATCCTAATTTTAGAATATAATAATTTTATTATAATAATATAATGTCTCAAATTAAACATATACATCTATATAGAAACGGTGCAGTATTAGAAAGTAGGCAAGCAGCTGAGGATAGACTTAGGAAATTTGCTAGCGGAAATACATATACAGACTTAGACGGTGTTGCAATCCTAGCTAGATACAAGAAGGATGAAGACAACATCTTGACATTGGTCGGAATCATGTATGAAGACCAAAGCGGAAAAAAGAGCATCACAATTATTGACGTTGAGGATTTGAAGTCTGATGCAAAGGTCGAATTGGATGACTTGAAGGCAGCAGTTGAAGGTCTTAAGGGAAATCCTGATACTAGTACTAGTGGCGACACATCAGTTGAAGGTGCAAAGAGGTACACTGATGGCAAGATTGCAGAACTTGACGTTACTGATGCAGCAGTCGAGAATGAATATGTTTCATCAGTAAGCGAGACTGATGGAAAGATAACAGTATCTAGAAAAACAATTCCGATAATCGGTGTTACTGACACAAAGGAAGATGGTAAGTTTGTAACTTCCATAAAACTTGAAGGTAATACAGTGCAAGCAGAAAGGGAACAGATAACATCTTCACAAGTATCTAGAGTAGCAACAGATATTAAAGCAACAGACGTTGAAAGCGCTCTTGCTGAAGTAAAGACATTTAGCACAGTTGCACTTTCTTCTACAACTACTGACCCTAAAGTACTAAAGAAATACACAATAACACAGAACGGTAAATCCATTGGTGATATTGACATACCGAAAGACTTGGTAGTCACTAGCGGTAGCGTAGTAAAAGGTACATGGAGTGATGAGGGTGTCTTTACTGAAGCACAAGATGGAAATGGAACTGCATTGAAACTTGTCATAGCAAACCAAGATACACCAGTATACATCAATACGTTGGATTTGGTAAAAGACTATGTTGGAGGCAACGGCATATCAATTTCCGATACGAATGAGATATCAATAAAGATTGCTGATGGTACTGAAAGTAGCTTCCTTCAGCTTGACGATAAAGGCTTGAAGGTTGTTGGTGTTGATGATGCAATAAAGAAATTAGCAACTGTAGTTGAGAAGAAAGCAGATGACGCTCATATTACAGTTGAATCAAAAACAGAAAAGGACGGACATGTCATATATACCATAGGAAGTGCCAATATAGCTTCAGCAGACAGTATTACAGCAGAAACTGAAACTAGGAAGACAATCGAAGGTCAGACTGGTGATACATATACTGCAAATACAGGAGCAACATACATAAGCGGCGCTACTAGCTTGAATGATGCAGACGTTAAGCTTGATGGAGCATTGAAGAAACTGTCAGATTCAGTTGGAAAAGCAGCTATACTTGAAGGAAATGGAATTTCAGTTGATAATACATCTACTGACGGAACAAAGGTGTCTGTTAAGTTAGATAATGGAGGGACACAATATGGAAGTGGCTTGGAAGCAACTGAAAACGGATTATCAATCAATCTTAGCGAAATAACGTTAGATTGCGGAACCTATGATGAATAATTGCTATTAACAAATATCCCCATGTTATATTACGTAGCATGGGGAATAAACAAGCTATAAGGATAATTCTGCAAAGAACATAAGGAATAGAGTGCTTGCAACTGTGTTGCGAGAATCGCTCTTAAAACAATTGGATAACGGTGCTTTTGAACCTAAGAATCTTAAACGTGAAAAGGTTAAAGAAGTACTGTTATCGTTTCGAAGGAACTTGCAAGAGAATGTAAGGAGTGAATGTATAGAAAGTAGCAGCACTACTTTTGAATATGTTTAATTATTCGGAAACTATTGATTATTATAATAATATTTTTTCATATAATGATTAAAAAGTACAATGTAGGTGAATTGAGAAGACTCATCAAGGAAAGTCAAAATGAATTCAAGCCAATCGCATTTGGAAGAGATGAGTCAAAGAAAATCAACGACAAGACCTATTCTGACATCAAGAAGGAAACCTCAAAGTATGACGGAGGGGTATCTAGCAAGAAGCAAGGAAAGAAGAACGATGATTCCCTAGAAAAGGATGATAACAGGGGAATGTCAGACTTGGAATATTCAAACATCAGCAAGGGATTCAAGGACAGAGTAAAGTCTCAAATGAAAGGATACGTATCAAAGGACGCAGAGGACAAACACAAAAACGATGACTACGGAAACGCAGACTTTGATGATAAAGGAGAAGGATATTCGTCAGCCAAGAAACATGCTGAAAGAATAAAGAGCGGAAATGACTTGGCTTCTGAAATAGGTTTAACAGGACGTGAAATAGACAAGAATAAGATAGAGAACCTAAAAGATACCATGTTCGAGAACAAGAAGATAAAGAGATTGAACTTCAAGCACAAGTTCTTGTCAGAGGAACATATGCTGTCAAGAATTCCTGATGACTTCAAGAAAGAAGGAAACAAGTTCGTCATGAGGGATAACGTGAACAATGAATACCTAGTTGAATGGCACAAGGATGAGCCTAATGTGTCAAAGAAGGTAAACATGAACATGGTAAATGAAGAAAGGAAGAGAATAAAGGAACTTTGGGGATACAAGAGTCCAGAAGGAAACAAATCATCTAGCAGTTTCAGGCTGAAGGAGGAAAACGGATTCTCCGATATGGTGAACAAGGCTAGGAAACTAATGAAATAATAAATCTAGCCGAGAACATATGAAAAACAGCAATATAAACATCAATATACCGCCATCAAACAGCGGTGAGTCAAAATTAAGTGCATTTGCAAAGAGTTGGAAACAACTGTTTACTTGGATTGCCAATGCACCTACATATAGACTCTTCAAGGTAATACTATTCTCATTCTGTTTATTCCTTTTGATAACAGGTAGTATTTTCTCATACTATGCCTTCCAAGACAAGGATATTGTAAAGGCAACAGCAAACAAGATACTCTTAGACCAAAAGGCTGAGAACATAAGGGATTTCATCGTAACACCTAAGATACAGAAGGAACTCAGTACTTTGGTATACGTGCTGAATGCAGACAGGGCGTTCTTGTTTGAACTCCATAACGGAAAGAAAAATGCCACAGGTCTTCCATTCCGCTATGCAGACATGACATACGAAGAGACAAATGAGGACAGGAAAATAGACAAGGTGGCAATAAACTTCCAAAACATACCTCTTACACTATACAAATACCCTCACTATCTACAGAAGAAAAAGATACTTATAGGCTCAGTAGATGAAATAGAGGATGTAGACCATGAATTTGCAAATCACATTAGAGCTTGCAACGGAGAGTACCTAGCCATGATATACCTAAATGACAACGGTGTACCGTTAGGTTTTCTATGCGTTTCATTCCATGACAAGGAAACAATACCTAAGATGGATTTTATTGCGAAGAAGATGGAGGAATACGGAAAATCACTTACACAGCTTTTAGATTTTGATATCCAGATGAACAAAAGCAAAGTTGACGAAGAAGAATATATTAATTAGCATAAGCAATGAAATTTTTAAGAAAATTCAATGAACATACCTCCTACGAGGCTGAACTTAATGAAGGGGGGGGTAGACATCAGTCTACCTAACGTTAGTTACTGTGAAGACATTAAGGATATTCACTACACACCATATAACTTAGTTAGATTCTATGTTGGTGAGATAACTGAGCCACAGACTGTGAATATATATACAGATAATCAAAGTTTTGACGGAGTTCAAGTAAGTAAAGGTAATAAATGGTACACATATGTGCTTCCGAAAGATAAAGGACTGTTGAAAATTACTGGTAATACTGTTACAAAAGTAATTGTTAAAGCAAATATTAATGATACTTATGAAGCTATTATTTCTCATTCAACAGTAGAAGCATCCTTTAAAGATAGTGATACTAGTAAGGTAACTAATATGAATAGTATGTTTGATTATTGTAATAATCTTACTTCCTTAGATTTAAGTGGTTGGGATACTAGTAAGGTAACTGATATGAGTTCTATGTTTTATGGCTGTAATAATCTTAATTTATTAGATTTAAGTGGTTGGGATATGAGTAATGTAACTGATACGACTGTTATGTTTGATGGTTGTACAGCATTAGAAACCATTAGAATGGTTGGTTGTAGTCAAACTACAATAGATAAGATAAAAGCACAGTTAACAGCTGATGGTTTGAGTGAAAATATTGTTAAAACAAAATAACTTATTTTATAGTCAGACTGAACTATTTATATAAAATATAACATTAATTTCAAAAAGAAATGACTAAGAAATTCATAAATCAGCATTTACTGTTCATTGTTCTTGTATTGGTTAGTGTTCTTTCTACATTTTTAGCTGCAAAGAAGTGTTCTAATTCATTGGATGGAAATAAGATAATCGAAAAGGAGATTGAGTATGTTGATTCGAATAAGACATATAACAAAATACATATGGATGCAGAATTCAGCAAGCTCAAGAAGGAGAACAAAGAACTGTATGATTCGTTGAAGAAATCAAGGGATATCATTGACTATTTGGTTCAGTTTGACTATGAGAAATCATATTCTAGCGGAAAGGTAGAGACATCTAGCAAGAATGACAATGCTAGTGTCTCCATCTCTCATGATTACGTATACAATAGCGAACCGAATGATTCTTTCGAATATAAGTTAACCATAAATTCAGAGAAGGAGCCTAACTACTATCAGCTTGATACCAAAATCAAGCAAAGGTTTACAATAGCAAACGAACATGATAAAGGGATGAATCATACGACAATAAAGGAAGAGGGAAAAGGTGACATATCAAATGTGACTGTGTTCCACAAGAAAGAAAAGAAGAAATTCATTGATAGGTTTGCAGTAGGTCCTAGTATAACAGTAGGATATGACCCATTAAACAAGAATATGGGATGTATGGTAGGCGTATCATTAACTTTTAATATTTTAAAATAGAAATGGCAAGAAAGATATTCAGACTTACAGAAAGTGACTTGAGAAACATGATAAGGGAATCAATAAGCACGGTTATGGATGAGAGATTTGAGATAACTGACGAGAAACCTTATGATGATTTTGTTGCTGCAAACAATAACAAGCACCTTGTGATATTCGATGATGACTACAAGAACTTGCAAGACTTGATTGACGGAGTTAAGAGACATGAACTTCTCATACACGCTAGGAGAGTCGAAGACGGAAGTCTTGAAAACTTGAGATGGGGACTTTACCCTCAAAATGGAGAAGAAATAAGAAAATTCTATTCAGACTCATATGACTTTGACGATGAGGACGGAGAAGATAACGGATACGACTATGAGGGAAGATGCAAGGATTGCCCAGCTTATGTCTTCGCTTCTGATGACTTATCTTGGTGCAAGGATTCTAGAAATGGTGTAGTTTTCGTAAGGTCTGACGGTTTCAGAAGAAAATCACCAACAACCATGTCTTATGGCGGAGAAGAAAGTGATATGGATAAGTTCTATGATATAGAAGACGGAGAGTTTTCTGAACCGTATAATGATGACACTGTACCAATCTACGTGGAGGCTGGAGACTATTTCTCTGACCAAGTTGCTGATGTAGTTGCGGTTCTCAATTTGAATGGAACTGTTCAATAAGAAATATTTTATCATTACAAATTAACGGAATTTCCCTACTAAACGCTTTGTTTGGTAGGGATTTCTTTTTATATTATAATAATAAAACGTTTTTAAATAAAAATGATAGTAAGCTTACTTTTACAACTGAAGGTGTTTTTATTCATAATGGCTATATTGGTCGTCATATACGGAATACTTCACGTTGTCAGTGTATTCGCCCTACATAAGGGTCAGTTGATAGAATCACTAGGAAATGCCACGATTTTCGGAATGTCGTTGTCGTATGTACTAACAATGTTAATATGCGGCTTTTAAAAGGAAAGGAGGATATGATAATGACGAAAAACAAGAAAACACTGCAAGAGAGAATGGAATCAATGAGACCTTATTTCAAGGGTATTGAAATGTACAATGAGGCTCTCATAGTGAAGGTTGTATTTCCTAATAATTGGAAAGCGTATGACAGCCAAGACGGAAGAATAAAGGTAACGCCTTCTGAAAGCAATCCGAATGAATCGTTCTATTATGCGAATTCAGAAAACTCATCATATGATGACATATTCGACTTGATAGAGGAAACGATAAAGGCTAACAAAGACATAATCTTGAAGCTTGAACTATTAAAGGACAAGATAGAAGAATTGAAGGAGGCTTTTTCTACTCATACATACGATGAATTATGCTCTCTAAGCTTCTCTTTTAAGAAGGGAAAGAGAAAGTACGTCAAGGCAGAGAAAGTGTCTCAGAACGAAAATAAAGCACCTCTAGAGCAATCTGATGAGACAGTTGTTAAATCTGAAAATAACATAACAGAAGAAAAGAATGATGAGTAGTTGGTTTATTGTATTTATATACTCGATATTGGTATATTCGGTATCAAACCATTTCGTCTATGCCCATGGGCCTTTTCATATTTATGATTTCATAAGAGAAAAAGCTGCTAAGATTCATCCGAACTTGGGTGAGCTTTTCGAATGCATGATATGTTTTCCGACATGGGTCGGAATGATATTTAGTGTGGCTAACAGCTTCTTGCTTCCTAGCATGAAGCTTACACCGATGATGTTATTGATTGGCGGAGTTGCGCCTTGGTGGATAATAATGCTGTTGGATGGGTTCTTTGCATCTGCCGTAGGATGGCTCATAGACTCATTTCAAGGCTCTCTAGAGCGTTCAAATCAAGATAATGGATAGTTTATTGGATAGGGAGATTACAACGCTTCAGAGCGAAAGAAAAATGGGTGAGACTGAGATAAAGAGTCAACAGTCCCAAATGGCTATGATGCTTCACGGAGCAATGGGAAAGGATATGCTTGATGTCTTGGAAGGAAGGAAGAAGGTAAGGCTTTCAAGATGGACGAGATTCAAATATTGGTTTAAGAACATTCTAAAGAGGCTTAATGGAACTGAAACTGACATCATATAATATTGCAGACTTGGGTTCAATGCTATCAGATAAGTTATATGAATTGGGAATCACTGATTCAACGTTGGTAATAAAGCTGCCTAGCAAAGAATTCAAAAAGGTTGATGAGGATTTATTCTACAGAAACAGACAGTCTGATGATGAAGAATATATTCCTTCTGACAATGATATTGACATATCATTTAATAATGTTAAGATTATAATAAATAAAAAAGGAGAGGACTAAACAAATAGTCTTCTCCTTTTATTGTATTCCCTATAGGGTTCGAACCTATGACCCACGGCTTAGAAGGCCGTTGCTCTATCCAACTGAGCTAAGGGAACGTTTAAGCGACTTTTTGTTATGTGTAGATGTAATTGCTAAAGTCGCTAAGGTTTTATGCAACCTAAATTTTGAACTCTAAGTGGGACTCGAACCCACAAACTATTCGCTAATAGTATATCAACATGCAAGCAAGTATGCTT
>NFYZ01007196.1_pt1 | contig 10599 bp, 12 predicted proteins | sample 1092561 | NCBI WGS metagenome assembly NFYZ01 (sample SAMN03609887, study PRJNA323583) | gut metagenome | isolation source: feces | host: Rattus norvegicus | place: Malaysia | collected 2013 | reverse complement strand
AATTAATATTAGGGTAATAATATAATATATATAGCATATAATAATACTACCTATAGGAAAAAAGCATTGACGTCATGACAAAAATAGTTTATACTATAAGTAGCTCATCCACCACGTGTGGAAGGAGAGAACCGGACTCAGCATAGCTGAGACCGGCTTTTTGCTTTTGGTCAATATTTTTCATAGTTTTTGAAACTCCTATCTAACCTTCTTTTTGTTCCATTATGTACAACTGGATATGCAGTAACAAATTTATAACCATTCTTTCTGTTTAATGTACCATCAATTAATATTATTAAATAATCAGCTAATTTATCTTGAAACCTTACATATATCTTCCTATTTTTTTTATTTTTAGCATCCCTCGCATCTTCAAACCAAACTTTAACATCACTATCCTTATTGTTTGCTAATTTTAGTATTGGATTAACCCAATGTATTCTCCTTAGTCTATAAACACATTCACACCTGTTTTTTAGTCTGTAATCCCCAGGTATACACATTTTATCATAACAATTAGTTTTAAGTTTATCACATAATAATGAGTCGTTCGCATTTACACATGGATTTACTGTATATTTTTCTTCACTTGGCTTGAAACTTATTATATGCCAAAACCTTTCTGGTCTATAATCTATAAAATCTAGATCTAAATATATAAACTTGCCAAACAATCTTTCTCTTTTTTGCTTGTCCATAAATTCATATTTAAAATAATTTTGATATACATATTCAATAATATCTTCACTCCGACCACAATCTAATGAATTTAAAACAATTGGAGGTGGTAATTTCTCTGATATCATATCCTACACCCCCTGAGGTTCCCAGATAAATACATTGAATTTTCGCTCATATCTATCTGTTGTCTTAGATATATCTATGTTATATTCTTTTGACAGAACATCTATTATCTTAACCTTACCCTTATTAGCCCCTTTATTTAAATAATCCTTTCTATGATAGTAAGATAAAGCACCAATGAACAAATCTGTTAATTGCATGACTTCGGACTCATTTGAACTTATTTGGGATACATCTTTGATAACTTCTTGTTTGAAGTCATATATATTATTGCATAATACCTCTCTCAACTTCTTAACTTTTGGACCACCTTTTGTATCCTTTATATCAATAAAAATTCTATATCGATCAGAAGGCTCTATCATTAGCCCTAAAAGTAGAAAGTACATTTTATAATACCATGAATCATAACTTCCATCGTTATACTTTTCATGGTTCAATGACTTTTTGTTTGTTGCTACAACACCTCTAAAATAAAGCTTTTCACTTTTAAAAAAATAATCTATTAACTCCAAATAAAAGTCAATCTTTGAATTAGATACCTTGGTCCACTTTATCTCAAACCAAGGGCTAAGTCCATGCTTTGTTTTTATATCTCTAATATCTTTAAAAACATCTTGCTTTATATAAAATGGAAGTGATATTCCGCCTAAAACCATGATATCATTACCATCATTTTGAAGATGGCAGCTTTCATCACAATATATATTGTACAAAACTATCTCTCCTTTTTCAAAATCTATAAACATTATACCATATGTTGTATGTGCGGTCCAACTTAAACACTATAACGTAGTTGAACTTTCTGTCTATTATATTGTAACATATTCCAATTAATTACTCCAAAAAAACAAAAAAAGACCTGGCTTTCACACCAGGTCGTAATAACTATTTCCTATATAAAGCCTTCCAAGTCTCTTGTCCAACTATTCCGTCAGCCACTAAACCATTAGCCTTTTGAAATTTTTTTATTGAATTGTAAGTTCCGTTACCAAAGATTCCATCTATTCCTCCACTAGGGTTAAAACCTTTAGAACGTAACCTTCTTTGGATTATCTTAGTGAGATTCCCTTTTGCCCCTTTTCTAACGGTTACAAGGGCTGCTATAGTTCTATCACCAAAATAACCATCCACCTTAATATTCTTACTAAACTGTTTATTTAATTCAGATTGAAGATCCCTTACATCCTTGCCAGTAATATAGTACTCCCAGGTTCTCTTAGGCTTAGTTGTTTTTTTGTTTGTAGGATAAACTTTATTACCTTTACCATCATAAACTCTATATCCTTTATTTTTCTTTGCTAAATTAATAGCATTATCTAAGCTTTTAAATGCTCCTAATTGACTTCGTGAATCACTCCATGATTTTCTCACTCTATATAAATTATCATTTTTAGGATTTGAGGTGTTTATATCTTTAAATTGTTTTCCATAATATCTACATATACCTTTTGTTATAGCTCTAGCACATTTCAATTGATAATCTTCATCAAGCATAAGCTTAGCTTCATTTAAGTTATCCATAAAACCACACTCACAAATTATAGCTGGCATTTGTGTATTTTTTAATACTGCTAATCCAGGTCTTGCTTTAATTCCTCTATTTCTCAACCCAGTTTCTTTTATTAATTCATTTTGAACTAAACTAGCTAATTTTTTACCATTGCTAGAGTTTGGATGATATAAAGTTTCTATACCTCCATGAGAACCAAATTCACCTGCCAAAGCATTATAATGAATAGAAATAAACAAATCTGCATTTGCATTATTAGCTCTGCTTGTCCTAGTACTTAAAGGTGTGTCTACAGATGTATCACTTACATATATGACTTTAAACCCATTATGTTCTAATAATTTACCTAACTTTTTAGCTGTAGGAAAATTAAATTCCCATTCATGAATGACTCTACTGTTTAGTATTTTAGGTGTTCTTTTCCCTGGGGTATCTTTGCCATGACCATTATCTATAGCTATTAATTTACTCACTTATATCCTCTCCTTCTTCTATATTATCATTTATTTGTTCATTTGCTACCTTAAACCATCTTTCTACACTTTGGGGAAGTTTATGGCCAGCTTTCATATATGTTTCTAATATACTAGTCGCTTCTTTAAAACAAAAAGCACCTATAAAAAATCCTGATATAGGAACATTTATTCCGTTTATAATAGCCACCCTTTGTGCTAAAATCATTGTAAATAATAGAAAAAACTCTCCAACTTTGTTGAAAAGTCCTTCTTTCATCACTTTACTCCTATATTCACCTCTTTTATTCGCAGTTGTTACTCCATATATTACATCTATCACCATTAGTGCAAACCAAATCATTATCAATTCCCAATTTAGGTCACATAGATAAGCTATAAACCCTGCTATTGCTCCTGATATTACTGTTTTAATATTATTTTCCATACAGCACCTCCAAAATTTTGACATAAAAAATAGGCCCTTTAAGGCTCTACGTAATCTTCTCCAGTAATTGCTTTATACTCTTCTTTAGTTATACAGTTCCATTTACACGCTTCGTAAACATCTTCTATAGCTAAGTATCCCATATTATAAAATAAATTATAGAAATCAAACATTAAGTATTACCTCCTAATTGTTGAATTTTAATATTTAATTCATTAATTGTCTTTGCCAGGTTTTCTATAAGCACATCTTTCTTTTTGTTATCTATAGCTAAATTTGCTATTTGCTTTGACATGACTTGTTCAGGGTTTATAACTTTTTCCATTTCCTGTTCTATTTCTTCTTTAGTTTTCCAAATTATTTCAGCCACCGATTACACCTCCAACCATTCTGGAAACTTTTCTTCTTCAGTTGCATCTTTACTAATAAAATTAAGTAACTCCACATAAAGTTCTCCTTCTACTCTTTTAGCTGACACTATAGGATTTACATCTAATATTGTTTCTACCTCATGCATAATTCCATCAGGCATAGTAGAAAAATCAAATGTATCTGTAACATTATCTATAGTTGCGATGATTTTTTCATCTTCAAATTCATAAATGATTTCTCTATTTGACTTCTGTGGGGATAAATATATTTTCATCTCTTACACCTCCAAAATTAATATAAAAAGAGAAGGATAAATCCTTCTCTAATACTTTCTATATTCATATTCAACCGTCTATTATCTATTGTGAAATTATTGTATTTATACACTTCGAAGCAAAAGTTGGATAATACTTTCCTACAACACTATGACTGTTGTAATCTTGCACATCTAATTCGTATGGGATTTGTTTATCATTTAAATGTTCACAAAATGGTATTACATGTTCAGAATAATGATGTTCACCCTTACCTACATGAAGAAAAACATTAGGTTTATTATTGCTATTATTTACTGCATCATAGAGTAAACTATTTAGATAATTTATATTTGATTCGTTAATATTTCCTGCAATATATTCAAAACAACTTTTTTTGCGTTCACTTAGATAATTACCTAATAAAGTTTGAGGTGCACCAGCCACCACATTGCCTAACTCATATTTAAAAGCAAAATAAAGTGCAGCGAATCCACCTTTACTAGTTCCTGCAGTTATAACATTTCTCTTATCTATTCCTAATTTATTAATTACATTTTCAATTAATTGTGAAACTGCTTTTTCAATATAAAAATCTTTGTTATGTGCTAAGTAGTAAGAACCTCCACTTTTATTAGGCCCAAAATTATCCATAATATATAATTTGTTAACATCTAAATACTTAAAAGAATTAACATATTGATATGTGGCTGATCGATTTTTACTTGGAAAAGCTGAAAAAACTATTAAAAGCTCATCACTCCTCTTATTGGGAAAAAACAGATACTTTATTTTGCATTCATCTGATTTATATTTATATTCATACCTTATCTTTATTAGTTCTATTCTTATTTTTTTCATGATACGTTTTGCATAATTCATTATGTCCATACTTATTCTTATACCTCCTATTATTGCATATCATTATAAGTATAAGATTAAAACTGCAAAATTTCAACCCAAAAAGTCAATTATTCCCACTGCCCTACCGCAATATAATTTATGAATAACTCTCTGTCAAATGTTTTTGTTGCCATAGCTCGAACATTAATATACATTTCAGTTATTAATGTTATGTTTGACCACGAGCCTCTAGGATTCGTTTGATTGTCAAAATTGCCAGTTGCTACATAGGGTGACTTTGCAAAAGATGCCGGGAAGACAATATTGGTATTTCCACTATAATAACCTCCCCAAGTACCACTATAGCTCCAATTTGTTCCTTCGATCTTTTTACTACCGCAACACACCATTGTTCCATCCCCGAATTTTATATAATGCCCATTGCTGTTACTCCCTCTTTCTACAATTATTTTATCATTTAAACCAATAACATTCCTTATTTTAGTTACAGGATGCAACGTATCAAAACTACCATCTGCATTTTTTATATTCATCTCGAAATCTCTTATAGCCATTTTATCACCTTCCTTATAAAGTTTTGTACCAAAAATCTCCTGGGTTAATGTTAGGCTCTGTAGAACTTACTTTTATTTGTGTTCCGTCTTTGCCAGGCAAACCTTGTGGTCCGGTATCACCTTTTGGCCCTTGTCGTCCTTGAGGACCAATGTCACCTTTTTCTCCCTTTAAACCTTGAGGTCCTCTATCTCCTTTGTCCCCTTTCTCACCTTTAATGCTAATAAGATAATCATCTACAGTCCCCATATTTCCTTGATTAAGCCATACTTGATATGCACTATCACCCTTATCACCTTTTAATCCTTTAGGACCTCTATCTCCTTTTGGTCCCTGGATACCTTGTGCCCCTGTATCTCCTTTGGGGCCTGATGGTCCCTGTTCTCCTTGTGGTCCAATTGGTCCAGTGTCTCCTTTATCACCCTTTGCACCATCAAAATAATCTATACCTTTTATTGGAGTGTATCCATCCTCACCTTTAGGTCCTTGTGGTCCCATAGGTCCTGGATCTCCCTTTTCGCCTTTTAGTCCTATAGCTACATTTGTAAATTCAATATACTCAACTAAAACATCTGTATTTACTGGTACTCCACCTTTAATTCTAAAACTAGTCGGTGATATTTCTTCTATTGCACCATTTGGTTGTTTTTGTCCATACATATACCAAGAAATTGAATTAGTTCCTAATATATAAGCTCCCTTGGTTAAATTAAATATTTCCTGTTCAGTTTTAGTTATGAAGCGTTCTTGATGTATTATCACTGTTTCTGGATTTATATCTACAATATCTCCCCAAGTCCCATCTGGATTTTCAAACTGAATCTGAGTTTGGCTTACCCATCTATGATTAGGTTTGTTTCCCTTAGGTCCTTGAATTCCTCTTTCACCTTGCGGTCCAGTATCGCCCTTTTCACCTTTATCCCCTTTTAAATCCAAATATACATAATTAGATTGACCCTCTTGCCTAACACCTAATTTTGTACCACTCCAAATGAATTCTAGGTTCTTACCTGGGATACCTTGAGGACCCCTGTCACCCTTTTCACCTTTCAAATCTACATATATAAAGTCAGTATCTGTTTCTCTTTTTACTCCTAATCTAGTCCCATCCCAATTAAAAATTAAGCCAACACCTGTAGGTCCTGTATCGCCTTTTATTCCTTTAAGTTCTGTATAAGTATAACTGGTTTCATCTTCTCTTTTAATACCTAGCTTACTACCATTCCAATGATATTGAATATTATATCCTTGAGGACCTCTTTCTCCTTTAGGACCTTCTGGGCCTGGTACATTATCGGTTACAGGTGTATCTGTTATCTGTTTTATTTTATCCCCTGGAAGTGGAATAGGAGTACCAAATGTAGGCTCTACTTTATATGCATTTTCCCATATTTCTCTAACTTCTGTAACTCTACTATGCATTATAAGGTTCCACTTTTTATTAACTGTAGTTACTATATCTCCTAGGTTCCAACTCTTCCTATAATCACTACTATCTACTTCACACTCAAAGTTATTTATTTGAGGTGTTACTGCAAGCTTTACTTTTCCTCTATCTATAAGATTTCCACCTTGCTCTATATCTCTTGCATCAATAAAAGTTTCTCTCCTATCAAAGCCAGATAAATCATTATTCAATACTTCTATTTCTCTTTCTGCTCCTTCACCTTGGCCAGCAACAAAGGCCATATTTTTATAGCCTATATCGCTGTCAATATAGCTTTGTTTCTTTATATTGTCATAATCTACGCTAAATATTTGTGGTGGATTATTAGACTGCTCTGTACTTAAATCCTTTCCTTCTAGAATCTTAAATACAAATTTCTTATTTTTATAATCTAGTTCTACGGTCCAGCCTAAACCACTGGCCTTTGATAGCTTAATAAGTTCATCAGCTAAATTTTTATACCTAGTTTGAAATTCTATTACTTCACCCCTACTTTTAGAGGTTTCCAAAATTAAACCAGGTATTTTTCTATTAATGTCTTCAGGATCTATTGCATTAACTTTAACTAATTGAATCATTATATCCTCAATATTAGTATTAAATGTATGGTAGGCTCTGCCTGTAGGAGGTACTGTTATTCTTTGAGTTAACCAATATCCTAGCGAATATCCTTTTATAGTTATTTCTTCTACATTCTCTTGATTTATCTCTACATATTCAATTACACCAGTTCTACTACCATCATTATCAATCATTATGATATTGCCTTTTTTAATTAAATCCCTATCAATATTAGATACATGAAATTCAAACTCTCCAAAGGTTTCCCATTTTAAAATATAAAAAAGAGAAGTATAACTATCTATTTCCCCAATAAAATTTATATCTTTATCAAATATTCTTATGTTTACAATATTCTTAGCCATATGCTACCAGCCACACTTTCCACAGGATCATTTTCATCAATATAAATATTTCTCCAACCTTTTGCCTGTTGTGCATTAAACCACTTATCAAATTCTTTAGTCATATTCTCAATCATATTATTAAATTCAGTTAAATTCTTAGGCCTTATAGCTCCACATAAATCCTTTCTATACCTTTCATCTGTAATAGTTGTATTACCATTTCTATATACATAAACTTGTGCTAGAGATAACTCATAAACTAAATTATTACGCTGTAAATTTGGAGCTGTAGGCTTACTTCCTGGAGTTCCTTTTTTATGTTCTATACTTACAGTTTTAGTACTTAAATTTAATCTAATAACTATCCTATCTACTCTGTCATAGTTGGAATCAGCTACTATATTAATAGTTTTAGGATTATCATTGTAAAGATAGAATCCCTTTATTATAGAGAAGCCCTTGTCTACTTTTATGACAGACTCTTCTTTATATACTCTCATAGTCATATTATTATTACTATCTACAGATACTCCACTTTCATATATGTTTTCAAAGTACCTAGCTAACTCTTCTTGACCATAATATTGATTACCATCAAAGAAGCCATAGTATTCCATATCCTTCACCCCCTACATTCCTAGATATCTATTTCTATATCTTATTTCTACAGATTGAGGTTCTAAATTTTCTGTATTATATTCAATTAGATTATCTCCTGTTTGTAAGCTAAAGAATGTACTATCTAAATCTATATAATGAAAGGCGTTTTCTCTTTCTCCACTACCTCTTTTAATCTCTACTTTCTTATTTCCTCTCTCAGTTGTAATGTAGAGAGTATCATCTGATTTTAATTCTCTATTAACCTTTATAAATTCATTAGTAGTTATATTAGTTACAGATGGATTTACTGCAGGCCCTTTAAATATTATTTCAACTGGCGTTTCTACATCACCTTCATTATATATATTTTTCATAGTTTCACCTCTCTGCCTTAATTGAAAAGGTAATTTTAAGGGAAATTGAAATCCTTTTAACCAGGTTTGAATTAATTCTCCAGATTCGTATATATCTAGCCAATATGGTTCTAGACAATATAGTTGAATTAAACCTGGTTGCATACAATCTGAAAAATCTCCTGCATGTGGAAATACAGGAGCTAACTCTGATATTGATTTTATTTCTCTTTTAATGTTTCCGAATTGATATATTAACTTACCTTGACCTAGCTTAGGATTGAACACCCGTAATAACTTATGTCTATGCCTTACCATTTCTTCAAAATTATCACCTAATACCATTATTTCCATAGATATAGCTCTTGGTTCCAGTGCATTACCTAGATAAGTTTCTCCATCCTGGAAGGGAGACTTTTGACTTTGAATATCAGCATTTACTGCTCCAGTTCCTTCGATTTTAGTCAATATAAAAGGTTTTTCGCTTCCTAATTCAACGGAAAGACCTTGAGTATTTATATATACTATTTTTTCCACATTATATCCCCCATTCCATTGCCAATTGTCTCGATACCTGAAGATTCTTCCTTGCTATTTCAGATGGACTTAGTGGTCTTGGTGAGTGTATATGAATATTTTGAGTTATTTCTCCTCTTCCACTATCCTTCAGTCTTTCTTTAGTTTCTAAGTGATTATAGACTTTTGCTCCTCTACGCAAATCAATAATTTCTGGGCCAAATTCCCCAACTAGTGCATAACCTCCAGAATGAAAGTCTGTACCTGTTGCATATGCTGCCATGCCAGGCATAGTACCTACAGGTGCTGTATGATGTGCCCTCACTTCATAAGTAAATATTTTTTTATCTGGTGTCCACTTATCCCAAGTCCCGAATAATTTATTATAGCCTTTTATTATTTCACCTGTCGAAAAATCCACATTATCTTGCAATTCTTCATTCATTCTAAAAATTTTGTCAACTGCGTTGGTTCTTGTAACTTTTGCTGCTTCTATAATTCCATCTTTTTGCCTTTCCGCTTCATCTATTAGTTTTTGAGCCTGTTCCTCTGAAATTACACCAGTTTCATCTCTCATTCTTTCTATAGCTTCTTTTACATTTATATATTCTTCATTAGCAGCATCTATAGCCTTGTCCCTTTGTTCATTAAACGTTTGAATATGTTTTGAAGCTTGTTCAGCAGTAATTCTCTCATCATACGCAGCCATTCTTCCAAGTATTATTTCTGCTTCTTTCTCCTGTTCTGATAATATACTTACGGCCACTTCTTTTTGTTTTCTTTTTAATTCACTTATTTCTTTAAATTCTTGTGCTGTTAATTCTCTATTATCTTTTGCTGCATTTTCTAGTATTTCATTAATTTGATTACTATAATCTAAAACTTTTCCTCTTCTGCTAGACCAGTGTTTTTCTGTAGCTCTTAATACTTCGTCCTGAGTTTCTGTTGTAATAATATGGCTATCTGCCATCAACCCTTCAATTAATTCTATTTCACCTTCTGTTCTTTCATTAACCTTTTCAAGTAGCATATTTTTCATACCTTCATATTGTGATATAGTTTCTTCCGCTGTTTTTTCAGTTAATTCTATATTGTTATAATATAAGTTATTTAAACTTTCTGTGGCTTCTTCTTCAAGTTCTAAGTATGCTCCTACTGCTTCTTTGGTAGCGTCACTTATCTTTGTCACACTTGTTTCAACTGCTGCTCCCATATCAGCTGAGTATGCACTTACCTCTGTTGTTGTATATTCGACTTGATCTGCAAAAAGATCTACTGTAGGAATTACTTCCTCCCTCATTTTTTTATGGACTCCATAAGCCGCCGCACCAACCCCAGCTATAGCTAAGCCCCATGGTCCAGCTGCTAAAGCTGCTCCTTTCATAGCTCCAGTAAATCCCCCTGTTGCCAAAAGTCCTGCATCTGCTGCTGCGTTTGCTGCTAATGTAGAAGCTGTTACCTCTTTTGTGACAAAAGAGGTGCCTTTCATCAATATTCCTAACTTATCTAACCCACC
>NFYZ01002448.1_pt1 | contig 10609 bp, 19 predicted proteins | sample 1092561 | NCBI WGS metagenome assembly NFYZ01 (sample SAMN03609887, study PRJNA323583) | gut metagenome | isolation source: feces | host: Rattus norvegicus | place: Malaysia | collected 2013 | reverse complement strand
CAAGATTCCAAAAGCCAAAAGCAACACCGCCGTTTTTTGCGTGAATAGCAACATCCTGCACTTTCTTGTCAAAATCCTTGCCCAGCTTCTTTTTGTTTGCTTCGGTTTTGAAGGTCACGCCATTGCCCAACAGATACGAAACCGCCTGAGTGGTGAAGTAATTGTACCAATTCGACGCGATTTTGTTGTTTGGGGACCAAATATCCGGCACTTTTCTTCCGTACATATCATACACGAATTTTTGATACCGCATAATCGTTGGGTTTTGGTGCTTGTAGTACAGTTCGGCATCAGCAGCAATCGCATAATCCTTGCTTGCCTTATGCTCACGAATTGCCGATAGCACGAACTCCATTCTGTCCCGTTCGTTTTCACCAACCTCTAACAAATCTTGATAAGTTTTGATGGTTTATCACTCCCTACATAAAAATCGGTGTGTAATTGCTTGTTGCCTTGCCAACCTTGTTTTTCATAATCGTGTTTGCAAAGTAGCGAATATCGTCCATGCAGTTATGGACAATCACGCCTCCATTCACGGCAAAATTGTGAGTGCCCATAACTTCCATGTTATAAACATCCTCGTTAGGCTCAACCTCAATTTTTGCAACGCCTACAAGATGGACAGCGTTTTGTTTTTCTGTATTTGTTGGCAATATATTCCCCTCCGCATCTTTCACAGATTTTGGTTACATCGTCAAACCCCATTTTTCTGCGATACGCAGACTTGCAAGCGTTTGTGCAAAAACGATTTTGGTCTTTGTTGTAAATATTCACCGTTTCAAACTCTTTTCCACAGTTGCTACAAACATACTTGTTAGGCTTCATGTTCGCCCAAACTTCCTTTGCGTGTTCGGAATGCCACTTCTTTCCATCCTCGCTACCATGCCATTCAGACGCTTTCGGTCTTGCATTATCAACCAAATTCTGCCTTGCTTGTTCCTTTCGTTCTTCGCTCCACGAATTGCCATGAAGTGTTTGATGTTCATGTGCAGACAGCAAAACAAGGTTTTCAATCTCATTATTGTTTTTGTCGTGGTCTTTGTGGTGGATGTGATAGCCTTTCGGCACTTCACCGTTATAATGCTCCCACACATAGACATGAAGCCGTTTGTGGATTGTGGAATTAAGGTAATACCCCGTCCGCTTATCCCTACGAAAAGACAAACCATCGAAACAAGCCAAATCGCCATTGTCAAAATATTGTACCATGTTATAACCTCCATGCAGTATTATACATAGATATTATAACGCATTCAGTCCATAATGTCAATAATTCTACTGGATTGCGTTAGGTATTTTGCTTCAATCCATCCATTATCGGTCAATATTCTATGTTCGGGTGTGCATTTAACAACCTTGCCATTTTCAAGAGTGATTTTCAAGATGGGCTGATTTTTTCTTGTTTTCTTTACTCCGAAAAACGGTCTAATACATTTCTTTTTCCGCTTTTCTTTGTAACTCCAAACAAATCCAAGCTTCCCTACAAGGTCTTTTATCTTTCTACCGCCAAAAACGGTATTTACAACGGTGTCACCCGTCAAACAATGGTCATTCTCTTTTACAACGGTATCTTGTGTCGCTTTATCATCCCACCGATACAAGCCAAATTCGGCTATACTGTCAACGCAGGAGCGGTGAATTTTGATGTTTCCATTCTTCAAATAAACCGCTGTCCGTCTTATTCCGTCCAGCACATCATTGTTCGCCTTGCGGATCGTAAAACCACGCTTTCGCAATGCGGCGATAAATGAAGCCGCCGAGGGGTCAACAATCACTTGCCGGATGTTGTAACCCTTTGCCAATTCCTCCACGGCATCACAGTAGTCCTCGTCCGTCCTCTGTACCGCCTTTTCTCTGCCGTTGTAGTAATATTCCTTTATCCGTGTCGCTTTGTCGCCCAAAATGCACCACAGACCGGCAGAAAACGGGTTCATTGTGCCGTAGTCAATGGAGATGTAATATTCGCCATTCTTCGGGATTTCGTCAACGATGTTATCTTCGCAAAAGTCGTATACCAAGCCCTCTGCAACACACCATTCACCGAGAATATAGCGATTGTAGAAAACGCCCGTATACATTGACTTGTATCTGTCAATAATACGCTGTGATAGAGATGGGTTATCTTCCAATAGAAAATGCAGACGGATTGCATTGTGCTTTTTTGGCTGACATACCCATTCTTTGTAGAACCAGTGTTGCGGACTTGCAGGGTTACAGTTGAACCAAAGTTTAGATCCATCAACAGAACAACGGGCGCAAGCCTGCTCCACGAAAGAACGGGGTTGCAAGGCTACCTCATCCAGTAGGACACCTGCTAAAGTTCTGCCCTGTATCAAGGAAAACGACGATTCATCCTTGCCACCAAACACCTCAAAAATGTTTTCGTGTCTGCCATCGGAAACAACCAGTATTTTGTCCGTCCGCTTCCATTGTATGCGGTACTTGTCCTTTGCATAGGTCAAGCCGATGTATGGCATTATCAAATTCTTTACGGTGCTGTCAACGGTCTTTCCGCAAATGCCAAACCGCTGATTGTTGTATCGGCGCATTGCATCGTCAACAAATGACAGCATCATATAGACTGTTTTACCGCTACGGATTGCGCCGTCACATATCAGCGCATCATAGCTGGTGAACGGAAAAGCCATAATCTGCTTTTGCTTGCGGCTAATCGGCATTTATAATCACCTGTATTTATACCATTTCGATTTCTTTGTTGACCTTCTTATATTGTCCTCTTCCCATTCTCGCAATGTTTTTCGCGCTGACTTAAAATCATTGTTCAAAATAGAACGAGTGGCACTATAAATTCTATCGTAGTACAGATGGTCTTGTGAATATCTTTCTGAAGAGTATCTCACATGCCTTTCTGTCGCATTGTATAATTCTTGCGTCGTTTCGGGTTTTACGCTAATATCGCCATTTTTAGCCGCTTTATACACAACTCCAGCTTCATATCTTGAAATTTGGCCATAGGCATACGGTTGATACTTCTTTGCAGCTTCGGTCATTTTCCCTCTGTTACCAACTCCGCTTGAGGACCCTCTACCACCCATAGTCTGCCTTTACCTCCCTAAATTTTTCTTGAAATGATTTAATCCGAATAATATTTGCGTTACATTCTTTCGGTATTTCGCCGTGGAATATTACCGTTTCCGGTTCTAACCGCTTTAACATCTCATTCCAGCCATCAAGAAACAGTTGCTTTGTCCCATCGCTCCGCTGAGTTCCCACACTTGAAACGGCAACCGTTGACCGTTTTGGAGTACCATCAAAACACCAATCAAAACTGTCCTTACCGCTCCACGCAATTGTAGGAATAACCTTGTAACCCATACTTTGCCATAATGCGCCCAGCCAGTGCTTGCGGTAATGATTGTATATCTGCAAGGCTTTTGGATAGTCCGTGTATAGGCTAAAATCCGGGGTCATGATGGAATGAAATTCACCAATCAGATTGATATACGCCAGAGGTTCTCGCCACAATCGTTCAAACTGGTAATCGTCCACGAAGAAATGCAGACCCTTCTTGTCCTTGTCTTTGGCGGATTTTGCAAAGTTAAAGCCTACAAATTCGCAAGGCTCATATACATACGGCTCTAATACTGGAATATTATACTGCCCCTCTGTTTCAAACTGGGCAATGTTCAGATTTTCACAAAAGCGACTATTCCGATAGTTCGCCATTCTGCATCCTCTCCGCTTCTTCCCTCAATGCCTTGGAAAGTGCATCCTCTACCTTTTCCTCGTCATAGCGACCAGTAACAACTCGTCCGCTGTCACTCCAACCGCACCAGTTCTTTAATCCAAAAATGGACATTGTGGGATTGTACTTGCCCATCATACCGCCCTGCATAATCACATCGCTTTGAAGCTGCTCAAATTCCTTTTTTATGACGGGAAAGTATTTGTTTAGGCTGTTGTAAATAGTCCGCCTATCTGTATCTTGATAATTCGCAGAAAGCCATCTGCAAAAAGCTGTTTGCGTAGGCACTGTATTAAATTCATTCCTGACAATTTCATTGCAGAAGTCAGACCAAAGGGCAATCATCTGTTCCGCACTTTCAAAACGCTTTGGCTGTCCTCGTTTTGCCATCCAGCCTCACCTCCAAACAGAAAAATAGTGCATACAGACAGTTTCCCATCCATATACACTATTTTATCAATTATTTTGGGGTTTGTCAATAATCGTAAGGATTGTACTTAACGAACGGTTTGGCTTCGTATTCCTTACGCCGTTTGTTTACTTCATCCAGCCGCCGCTTCCATTCCTTGTATCCATCGCAAGAATCGTGACTGTCTTTAATCATCATTCAAGGCCCTCCACTCGTTCGGCAGGTTATAAAATGCCGCATACAGTCTATCGGCAGTTTCGATGCAAGGATTGTTCTTATAATCTTCAGAAGCAACGCCGATTCTGTCTCTCAAAGTCTCAGAATCACGATTCAAAAAATCCAGTTTAGACTTGTCGGTTGTCCAATTATAAACCAATCTCTGCTTTTCTTTTGTTGCATCTTTACGGTTTATCAGTTTATTCCGGTACATTGCATATAAACTTTTTAGTGCAACATAAAGGCAACTGTCGGCAATGTCAAGCCCTTTTGGGAGGGGTTGCCCCTGCATGGCGTCTTTCTCAAAGGCAAATTCCATTATTATTTCTTCCCTCTGTATTTAACAATCTTGTGCCCGACATACGCATCGATGCTCAATCCGAGTGCATCAGCAAGAAGTTCAATCATATCTAAGTTTCCGCCGCTGTTTCGGCCTTTCTCCAGTGCACTTATTGTGACTTGATGGATGCCTGACAACTCGGCAAGCTCATACTGCGACAGCCCGCTTTTTTCTCTCCATATCCGCATAGTCTGTCCACGGGTCATTCGCTCACCTCATAATCTTTTAATCCCAGCACACAATATCCTTTTTCTATCCCGTCTATTGTGTCCGTTAACATATATCCGACACGCTTGCACACGGCAGAACCAGTGTATTTAGTGCCGTCCCATTCTTTCAAAACAAGAATATCGTTCGGTTTATATCCCCTGTCGTTTTTCCTTACTTCAAAGGTCTTTTTCCCGTCCCACACTGCTTGAAAGTACATCGGGAGGATTTTCAATTCGTGTTTCATTCGGCTACCTCCCCCCACATCTTCGCCCCACAATTGGAGCAAAACGGGCACGGTTTAAGTTCCATTGACTTTCACCCCCGCAATTTTGCACCGCAAAACAAATTTGCTGAAATCAAACAGTCGAAACAGGTCATCGTCAAAAAGCCAAATAGCCATCATCTCGTCCATTGTGGCGGACACAAGTCCGGAATTGTTTATTATCATGTTTTTGCCTCCCACTTCAACTTTTTTCTTTTCCTTTCGCATTGAAGCCCGGTATAATGTACGCTGTCCAGCATATCATTTAACATCATGTCTTTTTCTCGCGCTTTTTTCTGCTTTTCGTATGTTGCCTTTGCATCGAGGTATTTCTGGCAGCTTCCCCAACACGCCGTGTAACGCTCTGAGCATCCCTTACACACGCTTTCCACTTTGTTTGCCTCCTTCAATATCAGATGTTTTTCCATTGCGAGTGATTTTGGCTAAAATCTATCCCCTCGTTCTGCCATCGCCTGGAATAGCGCACATACCGCCCAGATAGTTGCAACATTTAAGATAGCCAGTGACAGGATTCCATTGTTCAGCAGCAGAGCGGCGGTTCCACCGATTATTAATATTCTTTTCATGTGCATTTCCTTGTTTTGCCTCCTAATCAATATCAGGTGTTCCCCCCCCTGTGAGTATATATTACCACACCCCTGCTTAATCGAATATCCCGTAATTAAATCAATCAGCTTTTCCCTAACATCCATTGTTATGCCTCCTTAATTTTCGTTTCCCCAACCAAATCCAAAACCGCATTTATAACAGCTCTGTCAATAACGCTCTTGATTGATACTTTGTTTTCCGCAATCACGGGCATTTCTTTTTTCAAAGAAAAATCATAATAGCACCCTTCGCGTACTTCCCATTTTCCGCCAATAAACTCAACGATATATCCTTTTGACTTAGACGCTTCATTTTTGTAAGAATGTCCCGCGCCTGTTTTTACAAAGTAAGTTTCTCTTGACACAAACGGATTTTTGTATACTTTCATCTTCCTTTACCTCCATTTCATTTTTTAGGGTGGGTTTGTAACAGTCAAAGACTTGTAATGTACTTTTTGAACTGCTCCTCTGTATACACTTCGCCAACAATAGTTTTGCACTCTCTGTATGTTGCTAAAACGCGAACAAAACCAGTTCCGGCATATTTCTTTTCATATATAGCATAGCCGTATTGCTGCCCTGTTTGATCGCCACGGCGATATGGTTCAACAAAAAGCCAAAGTTCATAAGGCGCTTCAACGCCAAAATCGTTATAGCCTTTGAACAGGTTTGTTGCACGTTTCCAATAAAACCGCATCATTCTCGGCTTTCCATCATATTTCTTCGGCGCGATTGAAAAGTCTCTTTCGGAAAAGTCAAATACCCATACAGGTCTTGGCGTGCCATTGAAGGCAGACCGCACGCTATAATCCCACGATCTGCCAATAAATTCTTTGTGGTTTATGGGAGAGTGCTGAAATTCTATAATCCGCCCTTTGTCTGTCAGAATATCGAATATATGCCTATATGTTGAGGTCTTTTCGTAGACCTCTCTATTCTTCTCAGGGAATAGTTCTTGCATCGCCCTGCGCCATTCTCCCTTGTGGCCGTAGTAGTCCACGCAATCAGCAAGCGACTTATGGGCAAAGTGCCAAATCATAACATCGCCCTTTTTCTGTATGACTTCCGAGCCGCAGCAAGGACATTTATACGGTTTTCCTTTGATTGAATTGTTTATAGATGTTCTGACACCATTTTCATCAATAGCAAATTGCATATCATCCTCCTTTGCCCCCCTAAAATGGTGGTGGTTAATCAGCAGATACATACACCCAATAGAGTTTTTCCCCTTTTCGTACTCGCTTCCTTTTCAAATTGAAATGCTCACGGAAAATCCTCCCAAGCGTTCGATGGCTAATCTTCAAATATCCGCACTTTTCGCAGAAATCATCAAACAGATCAAACAGCTTATTTGGAGGAACTCCGAGCACATCTTCCCTTTGGCAGAAACAATCAATCATCATACAGACATCTTTCTTTTCAAAGTCAACGCCCATGACTGCCGTTTTTATTCCTGCATTTCCGCTGCAAATCTTTTCTTTCTTTAACTGCTCAGAATACATAAAATCAATCCTTTCTTATTTGATATATACTATTGTACTACAATGTTCCTAAAATGTCAACGGTGTTCTTCGCCGTCCTTAAGAGAAATAATAAAAAATATGTGTACGTTCCCTAAAAGCGTTCCCGTTCCCCATTTTTTGAATATATACACGCGGGAGAAATATATACACTCATTTTCATGTACATATATATTTTTCTATATATAAGCATATCAAAAACAGGTGGAACGTGGGGAACGGGGAACACTTAAAGCGGCAACATATCTATTTCTTCAAACTGTACTGTCTCAAATTCGCTCAAATTCTTCTTAATACAAACGCAATTCGTAGCAGAACCTGTAATTCTCGCCTTTTTTGTGCGCTTTCCGTTGTCTGTGATTATAATATCGTTTCGCTTTGCCCACGCAAGGAACGCCGTCGAATTGAACCCACCGTTCCTCATCTCACGGTCAAAAACAGACTTGATAATGTAGATGCAGCCCACTTCCTGCTTGCCCCATACCTCGCCTTGATACTCTCCAAATTCGTTTGCCTTGAACCTGTTCGGGTTTCGTTCCACCAATTCATATACAAATTCCAATGCACGGTAATTGACATTGACTTCCTTTTTCTTGGTCATAATCTTTTCAAGGTCTGCAACCGTCAGATTGTTCCCGTCCTTGAAAATCAGTTCCGTTGCGATATGGTCGGCGGCAAGGATAGCAGATGCAGATGCAGCTTGCTTGTCCGTGCTGTCAGATTTCAGGAGTTCTTGATAATATTCTTTTTGGAGGGCGTTTACGCGGTCAAAGGCTCCGTCTGTCTGGAGGTATTCGACAAATTCCCGGCCAGCAAAGCCATAGTTTGACTGAATGACGGCGCAGATGCCCACCAAATCAGAGTAAACCTTTTCATCACACTCAAATTCGATAACGCGGTTGACTGCACCGCCGCCACTGTTTGCATTACTGATTGGGTGTTCCCCGTTCGTGATAATGCAGTTTTTCCAGGTGTTCATTTTTTGCAATCCGCCTGTTTTTGCTCCGCGAGTACGGCCAACACCCTCAGTCAGTTGATAAATAAGCCTGTCAAAGTCACGAATGTTAGCACTTGACTGAATCTGCAATTCATCAATGCACATCGGCAAGCTATTCAGGAAGGAAGCTGTCATTTCCTGCCCGACAATCGTGCTATTGAATGTAGTGATATATTCTCCCATTTTTGGACACGCCCACACCGATGCAGCAATCATCAAGCCAACGGTTTTACCAACCTCTGTACCGCCCCAAGCGTGAAGGAAAAACGGCAACAATCCGCACGGCTCCAAAATTGCACTTGCAAAGCTGGAGGCAAGGAATAGCCGACCGGGGGATTTTTCTTTCCGCAAGTCCTGCATAGCATACAGCCAAGCATTACGGCTGCCCTCCGGCTTGACGGCGTTAAAAATGTGTTTGAAATTAGTTTCGCCATCAAAAACAAGATCATCCACGAACGGGGAAAATCCGTGCGTGCCGACCCAGCCAAGCCGGCCAGCCGATTTCTGTTCTGGTATCAGCTCATAATTTAGCTGCTCCATTTCCAAAATGTAGGTTGACAGAGCCTTTGCGTTTTCGCTATTCACCATAATTCCGTTGGCTGCAAGTTGTAAAATGCTGCTTGAAGATGCAATCACGGACTTCTCAACAATGATTGACCGCCAAGACCGGCCTTTCTTATATGCCAGCTTTAACCGTTCTTCGCCGCTGTCAATGTTTACAAGGCGCTCAACCGGCATGATGGGATGTCGGCAAACAGTCTGCTCATACCCGTATTTGTCAGTCATCGACACTCCGTATTCATCACAGATATACTGTCCGCTGAAAAGTTCGATTTCTTGTCCGTCAAACTGTGTAGCGTTGTCCATAGATATTCCGCGTTGCTGATTGATTGTTTCGAGATAGGCATTCCAAAGTCCAACAAATCCCTTTACGCCTACTTTAGCAGCCTGTGCCTTTAACTTTTCTCGCATCTGTCCAAGCAGGAACTTGTCATCCTTGTACTGATACAAAAATGAATAAGGTTCAGACGAATTATAAAAATCGTCAGCTGTATATTCAGGAATCAGGGCTATCTCATTTTTCATACTTATACCTCGCTATCTCGGCGCAGGACAGGTTATATTCTGCACTGGCTATATTCTTTAACGCCTCCACAAAAAGCGGATGTAGCGGCTCTGTTGGCGTTTTAGGTGCATAATTGCGCTTGTTATCGTCCAGCTTTTTCCACTCATCAAAAGCCGTCCAATAGGCGTTTTCAAGTTCATGTGCTTTTTGTTTTTTTGCGTTCATTTCACGCTTTCGCATAAACGCCTGTCTTTGCATTTCAAGTTGTTTCCGGCGATCCAGCTTTTCGCCTATTGGCAGTCCAAGCGAGAAATCTTCGTTTATCTTCTTGATTGCATCACCAAAAGACAGGCCGAAAAATTTCATCGCAAAGTCTATAACACTTCCACTTTCATTGCAACCATAACAATAAAAGCCTCTTGTTCCCGGATAAGCCTTGAAACTCGCGCTCTTCTCCTGATGAAACGGACATCGGCAAAAATTTGACCTATTTGTTTCAATCCCGTAATATTGAAGCATTTCTATCATGGAAACTCTTTGTTTGATTTCGTTCGCAAAATTCATAATTTGTAAAATAAAATACCCTGCGCTTTGGGTATGACGGTACCCTCCACGCAGAGCATAGTGCTGATAGTTATTCAGTTAATGGCTAATAGCCGCCGTCACAACTATCAACACCCGTATTGTATCATACAGGCAAAGAAAAATCAACCACAAAGTTTATGTGCTATTTCTTGCAAAACTCACGAACGGAAGCATACAACTTGTCAAGGCATTCTGCACACAAATCCGTAACCAGCCATTTATGGTTCATTTCAATGGATAAATCATCAAAATCACGCATTGGGTCAAGTTCTTTTCCGCAATGGTCGCAATGAATTTTTGTTTCGGTCATTCTTCTGCCTCCAAATCAATAAACTCTTGAAACTTTTCCAAAGCCTTTTCCGCATTCTTTGTCGGCTTTTTCATTGAAACATTGAGATGCAGGGAAAACCAATGGGCTACATCTCTCCGTGCGTTTAGATATCCTTGAGCCAAACCATCACGATAGGTCTTTGGCGGCCTGCGATCAGCAATGTCCGTTTTTCCATTCGTCCCGCCGCTCTCAACATTCCGCAGCTGCCAACCGGCATTTGCATACCGCTGGATGAAATATCGTTCTTTTTCGTCCAGTTCGCTTTCGGGGAATTGAAGGAAGTGGATTTTGTATCCTGTCTGGTTTTCCTCGCTCCACAGACCGTGCTTTTTGATTGACAGGTCTATATGCTGATAGCC
>NFYZ01003958.1_pt1 | contig 10628 bp, 15 predicted proteins | sample 1092561 | NCBI WGS metagenome assembly NFYZ01 (sample SAMN03609887, study PRJNA323583) | gut metagenome | isolation source: feces | host: Rattus norvegicus | place: Malaysia | collected 2013 | reverse complement strand
CAGTGGTTGTTCCGATCAGCAATAAGAAACAACCAACCAATAGACTTGTATATTCCTAGTGAACGTATGAGAAATCTTCTACAATCTTGGTTAGATGGTAATGTACCTACCTACAATACAGAGGACAAGTAATGAATAATCCAGACAGAGTAGTATATAGAGTGTTAGTGTTGATTGTAATATTAAGTGTTATGGTGTTCCACGTTACGACAATCCTTAGTTAGTAATAGAAAGCAATAGCAACAGTAGAAGTAGTAATAATAAGAGCCTCTTACCTTACGGTAGGGGGTTTTTTTACGTCTATAGATTATTAGGCTTCTGACACTCTTGTAGCAGAGACATTCAAGACAGGTAAGTCAAAGCGACCTTCTAAAGGTCTTGCAGTCCTTCCATACCATCTAAATTCATCAAAGTCACTAGCCTTATACACAGCATAGCAAACCATGTCATTCTGATTACCACCTAGGCATACTAACCTACCATCTTTAGTCTGACCTACAACAAAGCAAACATGACCACCACCATTCCTAGTCTTAATAGCAATACAACCATAGCAAGGCTTAGAGAGTTTAGTGCCATAGTTCTTATAGTCTAAAGCTCTATACCAATGCTTAGGAATGACAATACCATTCTTCTTAAGACAATAAGCAGTGAATACACCACACCAAGGGGTTTCATCATCATTCCACCAAGCACCTAAGTACTCTAGCATCATTTGAATATTAGGATTATGTTTAGCACCCTTTACTTCTCTTATGCCTACATACTGTTTACCTTCAGCGATCCAGTCAAGTTCACTCATAACAATTCTTCTCCTGTGTCAATTAACAACACCCCTACCAATGTCCTCACTACAGCAAGAACATCAGGCAAGAGTTCTTTTGGTGTTAGCACAACTAAGGCTAATAACACCACCAATAATAGAGCTATTCCTAATGGTGTCTTAACAGCCCTTACTAGCTCTTTTACCTTACTCTTATTTAACATTACAGCGTCCTATTTAGCGTCTTAATACCTTTCCTACCCACTTGTACCAGAAACACCCTACAAGCCGAATTTGAGCGTTTTAAGCCACGTTTTGAAGGGGGAGCATTTATGGGGAGCATATTGGGGGAGTATATTCCTTCCGTATTCCTCAAATGTATAACTCATTCCTCAAATGTATAACGGGTACTAGCCCTCACCAAGGGGGGAGTCAAGTAAAAGTTTGTATTAATAGCCATTTACTTTTGTAACCAAAGCCAAAACTGTTCAGTCAACATTTAAATTCATAAACTTTTCATCTTGTCAATGGGGAGTACCTACCCGTCATTAAAAATACTTGTTCGCCATGAGGTATTGTGGTAGGACATTGTGACTACATTCTTAGTACGATTATTTTCTTGACAATCCGCCAGAGGTCTGAACCTACATCGCCATCTATATTCCTGACAGAGGTGACTGGTCAGTACATTGTTGCTAGACATGTTGGGAAGACAATCACACTTGAGCTATGTTGTCAAGAGTATAGGGGGAATTAATTTGCTTGACATACTGGGGGGAATATGCCTTGGGGAAATGTTGGGGAGTTACGTCAAGTAACATACTTATTACAATATTTAACTCGACAGGTGTTGACATTTAAATTCTGGCATGTTTCACAACCATAAATTCCTGACCTACTAATTCCCACCCAATCACCTGACCTACAAAATCCCTCTAAGCCATACCATACAAGACTTCCCACCCATTCCTAGTCTAAATAACTCACCTAAATTCTCTGTGAAACACCTGTGAAACATTACAAGACTAAATACTTCTAGGAATATGCCCTGAAACTAATCCTTATAAGTTTCCTTTACTCAACAAAAAACGTCCTAATAAGGTTGTTTAGACCCTACTAGAACGTCATTGAGCGTCATTGAGTAGTTCTCTAAAAGAGCTTTAGTGAGGTGTTATGCCTTGTGAGCTAAGGCTGTTCTTAATCACTGCTACGTCTGTCTTAAGACTTCCTAGTACATCGTTTATGTCTCCTAGTACGTTAAGTTTAGTTTCTAACACTGTTACCCTACGGTCTGTAGTTTCTAACTGTGTGAACTTCTCTCGGATTAACCAACCTAGAAACCCTAAAGCTCCTAGTATGGCAAAGCCTAATATTTGCATTAATTCCATTGTTATGCCTTAGTTGTTGAATAGTATAATCCACCATCATAGCCTTGAGGGAATGTAGTGGCATACTCTTGGTTTGACACCTTAATCTCAAAAGGTATTCTAGTGCTAGAACCCTTAGGTATATAGGTAGGTGCTCCATCTAGCTTGAGTGTCCATTCTGGTGTTATTACTCTTAGAGTGTCACCCTTGTAGAATGGGTCTCCTACTGTTGCCCTCTTAACACTACCATTAGGCTTAGACACCGTTATAATGACGTTCTCTCTAGCAGATGGTACAAACCTACTGTCTATAATAAACATAGGTTCTTCTGCTACCTTTTCCTTATAGATTAATGTAGTACCTAAGTACACCTTGCTTATTTTCTTACCATCGAAGTAACCTGCCATATTATGCCTCTGTAATCCAATAGCGTGTGTTAGGGTCTTTAGGTTTTACAGCATCATACTGTGACTGTGAGCCAATCCATTCTTCAAAAGCTGTCCCTGTTCTCTTGTTGATTACCTTCTTAGCAGGTGTCTCTACTACAGGTGGTTCTACTTTATTCCATGAGAAGTTAGTAGTGTTAAGGGAGTATGTTTCTCTCACTTCACCTGTGGCGTTCATAATGTAGGCTGTGGCTATACGGTCTTGCTTTCCACCATAGAGTTCTGTTGGGATTTTAGCAACATCAATATAACCATTCTTACCCTTAAGAGGTGCAAGAGGAAAGGTGTTCTCATTGAATTTATAACGTCCTGACGGTAGGCTTCTTAGGTTGTCCATGCCTGTAAAGAACTGACTGCCTTTAACGTCTTCAAAGTAACTAGACACTACCTTACTTAAGTCAGCAATAACGAATGGATTAGGTGAAACCCAGTTAGTCATTTTCTTACCGTCATAGTAGGCGTATTCTTCTTCAATTCCAAAGCCTTGTGAAGTGTTTGTACCACCACCACTATTGCCACCACTACTGCCTTTCTCTACTACTACCCATTCACCACTGTTCCTAGCATAAGACTCACCATCAAAAGGAGCGTCTGTTAAGAATGAGCTGTCATTATATAGCTGACTGGTTTTGTTGGGGATTGTAGGAGCACCCTTTAAATCAGAATAGTTACCACTGAACACCATTGGCTTATTCTTAAGGTCATTGTAGTCACCACTGAATAAGGTAGGTTTGTTTAGGATTTGTGCTACACCTTGAGTAGCGTTCCAGTCGCTATTAACCTGTTGAGGGATTGGTAGAGTGACATTACCTTGTACGTCTGGTGTTATGCCATTAACACTTACTACTGTTCCCTTACCACCTTCACTACTTTCTACTAATGTCCATACACCATCTTTCCTACCATAGACACTACCATTCTTAGGTGCTTCTTGGAATGGTGCTAGGGTCTTAGCTTGTTCTACTACTTGTAGGGCTTGTTCCTTAGCTTGTTTTGCCTTCTGTGCTTCTTGTATAGCTTCACTAGCTTTATTGCTAGAAACAGTAGCTTGAGCACTAGCAAGATTAGCCTGATTTGTGGCATTGTTAGCTTCCTGTTTAGCTTCAGCGGAAGCCTTCTTAGCTTCTACTACTTGGTCTGTTATTGTACTACCTGCTTGAGAAATATTACCTACTACAACCTCTAAGGTATTGGTAGCTGTATTAACTCTAGTGATCAGTTTGTCAAAGTCTTGATTAGTAGCCATTAGCATGTTCCTCTAATATTGTTGATGTTTGTTTCAATTCTTCCACTACTCTTTGGAAGTCACTTACTAAGTTACTTACTGGTACTGGGTCTGGTATTCCTTCTGGTTTAGGTGACTTCATTAGCAATAGCTTATAGTGTTTATAACCCTTAGCTTGAGTTGTGTAATCCTGTTCACCATCAACCACATACCACCTACCATCTACATAGACATGTAAGAGTGATTTCTGTGTCTTAGGCTGTAGAGGTACTGTAGGTGGTAGTAGTGGCATTTCCCTTGTGTATAGCACTCTATAATCATTAAACCTAATACCTGTTTGGCTAATGTCGAACACAACACCCTGTCTCCAAGGTTGTATATTACCCTTAACCCACACTACCTCACTATAGGTTGCTATGTTCTCACCACCATCATTCCTAGAGTAGCTTTGTAACAGTGCTACGTCTGTTCTATATAACCCTTTCTTACTCATAGAAGTGTTCTCCCACCTAAGTTTCTATACTGTGTTTGCTTATGGCTCATTTTAATTGTAGGTATTAAACTGCTACCAGTAAGAGCATTAAAGCATGAGGAAATAGCGTCTACTATGTCGTCATGTTTCCCTGCGTTCTTATGCCCGTCAAAACTCTCTAGTTCGTCCATGTTGCCCTTAGAGAATGTTCCCCTAACAACATACACCTTACCTTCTTGTAGAGCAATTAGGAACGGTTCTGCTCGTGCTAGTTTACCTTTACGTGTCTTGTCTAGGATTACCTTGTGTCCTAATACACTCAATCTTCCTTTCTTCTGTTCTGCTACCACTACACCACTAGCACCTGCGTCCACTGGAATAGAAATATAACAGTCTCTACCATCTTTGTTGGCTGTTTCTTCAATCAAGGCTTGCACCATAGCAGGGGAGTCTCTTGTACTAACCATGTCAATAATGTAGAACTCACCTGTTTCTTTGTTATAGGTTGCCTTAACACCCCTAGTCCAGTCTGGGTTCTTATTCCCTGCATGAGGTTTAGTAGAAGCTAAGTCATAAGAACGGATTTGAGGTAGTCCTACAGGTACATCACTTAGTCCGATCTCTTTAAACCATTCTCGGTCTATGTAACCATCATTTTCTTCTCTTACAAACCAGTTTCCTAGTAAGTAACGTGCCCTGTTAGTAGCGTTCTGGTTCTCTAGTTTATGAACGTACTGTGGTAGGTGCTTTCTTACATAAGGATTGTCATAGACATTAGCACTATAGAACACAAACTTCATAGAGTATTCTGCGTGTTCCTCACCTACTGCTTCAATCATTTCTTTCTTTGAGTTATACCAGACTAAATCACCCTCTACTTGTAGTAGGTAAGTAGTGACACCATCACGTTCTGCAATAGGGAAACCATCTTCACCGATGTAACCTGCTTTCACCAACCACTCACATAAGAATGAAGTAGCTAAGGGGTTACAAGTTAGTCTTAGTTGGTGCTTCTGTTTAGACATAGAGCGTAAGCGTGAAGTAAGAAACCAAACATCGTCTTCTTTACATTGCTGTGCTTCATCAACTAGAGCCTGTGTCATCTGGCTACCATGCCAGTCATCAGTGTTATTGTCTAGGTAGTGACATTTAACTTCTGCACCACTAGGGAAGTTCCATGTGTTCTCAATCTTGTTAGAGGTAATTCCATAAGGTGCGAATAACTTACAACCAGTAGACCATAAGCTACCTGCCATTTTCATTTGCTTAATGGATTGTCTGGCAATACCACCAACATAGTTCTTGTCCCACATACCGTTTAGCATAAGCTGTAATAGGCTTAGCTGTGTCTTACCTGCTGACGCTGCACCACCCCATACAATAACGTCATTGGTAGTGTCATTTAAGTAAGTCTCTTGTTTAATACTCAAGGGAGCGTGTATAACAATCTTGTGTTCCATTTCCTCTTGGGGAATATGAAAGGTAAAGTCTTTAGGTTTTCTCTTAGCACCAATAGATTTCTTGTGTGTCTTGTCTAATGTCTTCATGTAATCCTCATTAGGTTTTATTAAGCATAAATTAAGCATAAAAAAAGAGGGAACACCTGTTAAAGTGTCCCCCCTATGGGTCTAGCCATTAACGTATTAACAGATTAGCCTAGAGTAATTTCTACTGTAGAACCAAACTGCTCATTAATAACTAAGGTAGATTGTTCACTTTCTACTTCAATGTAACGGTCTTTAGGGTCTCGGTAAGTCTGTGCGAAACGCTTAGAACCTACTTTACCTAATCCACTCAATGTAGAAGCAGGAGCATATACAGTAGCACCTAACTTAGTACGTGGAACTAATACACCTTTACCTTCTGCAAGTACAGTTAGAGTTTCACCTGCCTTGTTCTGGAAAGCGTCATCATAAAGCACAACATCAATGTTACCGTAACGGAACATGGTGTAGCCATTAGCAATAGTACCTAACTCATTGCGAAGTGGGTTAGCACCTGACTGTGAGAATTGGTAAGCCTGTAGTACATCAGGTGACTGAATGATTGCATTAAACAATGAAGGTGAAGCGAATAGAATATAACCGCTTACACGACCACCTGTTAACAAGTTCTTTTTAGACTTAGACATTGCTGATTGTAAGTCTTTTAGTACAGTAGCAGTAGTTACTTTTTGAGTAGGACGACTAACACCAAACTCGGAAGCCATGTCAATAGTACCGTAGTTTTGAGTCACTACAACACCATTAAGGGTCATCTGTGCTTTTAGGTATTCTTCGTGAATGTCATGGCGTTCTGCTTGTGCTTCTAGTTCTTGAGCAATAGCGTTACCAATGATTTCTTCACTCTCTTTGTCAAAGCCACGAATACCTGCTAGTTTCTCACGTCCTAGAGTTTTAACTACTGGGTAGTGTGGTACTGGTAGAGTGTGCATTTTAAACGGAACACCCTCATTAGAGTTCTTCTGTGCTACGTTGCGTAAGTGGTCATCTAAGATTGCAAAAGAAGTCTCTTTAACGTCAAAGGTGATTGTGTCAGTGCGTACTACTTCAGTACGGTATAAGTCAAGTGAACCAATTAAACCTTGTTTAAAAGGAATACGCTCAATAGCACTTGTACGGTCTACTACTTGTGTGTTATTTAGAATAGGCATTATTTATTATTTCCTGTATAGTGTATATATGATTGATTATTTGTTTACTAGAATGATGCCTTGCTTTTCTAAAGCTAAGGTAGTTGCAGGTACAGCTAGAGAACCAAATTTAAGAGCTTTAGCATTTACTGTGGTTGGATTACCTCGCACTAATACTCGTACTTTTTTAGCAGTAGCTTCTGGTTTGTCATCTGCAAGTATACCAAAAACACCTGCACTAACAGTAATCACATCACCAGACTTACCTGCAACCTTTACTTCAACTTCATCAAATGCTACATTGTAGTCACCGTTCATTTGTACTAAGAAGTCTTCTTTAGGTGTTACTGTGTTTAAAATAGCCATTATTTACTTTCCTCATATTTTTGTTTAAGTAGTTCATCTACGGGGTCAACACCATCATCAGTGTCTTCCTCTTTCTTGTCTTCTGGCTTTGTCTCTTGCTTAAACCAGTCTCCACCGCTAATAGCTTCAATCTGTTTTTCTTTAGCTTCTAGTAATTCATACACTGTGTTGAAACCCTCTGTAGAATGTAGCTTTACAAATACAGGTAAGAGTTCTTCCACTACTGTGTCATCATACACTAGACTCTTGAGTTTAGCTTTTACACTTTCCTCTAAAACAGATTGGTTATTCTCTGTCTTCTGTTTACCTGACTTAAAAATTCTGTCAAATAAACTTTCTTTAACTTCACTCATTATGTTTCCTTATTGCCTTAATCAGCTTAATTATAGTCTTCACCAAACACCTTGTTAAAGTCACACCAAGTCTTCCGATCGGACTTAAGAATGATTGGTACTTTGTTATTAGTCTTACGTTGTTTCAATGCTACAAGTCTGTCATTCAGTTGGGTGATTTGAGGTGCTGTTTCACTAGCATCACCAATAGACCACTTCAAGGGGGTTAGTGCTATGTTGGCAATAATAGACTCTAAAGCCAAAATAGAACCATCAATAACACTGTTACCTGCTTGTTTGTAGAAGTGAACATAAACACTGTCATCTAAGTAGAGTTCATCTTCTAGGAAGTCACCAGTGTTCAACCTCATTTGGTCAACAAAGTTGTTAGGGTCTAGTTTAATCATAATGTCTTGTCTCCTAGACGGTCTACTGGGTCAGCTTTAGGGTCATTGAGTAGCTTCTTATTGTAATCAGCTTTAGGAGCGTCACCTTTCTCACGTAAGAAGTCTTCAAGTTCTTCTGTTGGGGTAACACCACCTGATTGAATAAGACGTTGCCAACCTCTACTAAAGTCTTCCCATGACAACCCTTGCACCTTCTCCCACTCTAAGGTAGGTATGTTGTCAGTGTCTAATCCGTTTAGTTGGAAAGCTATGCGTATAGCCTTTCTAAACTCTGCACTAATAACCTTCTGTACGTTCTCAATGAATAGAGTCATAAGGTTAACCATGTCACCACTTAAAGCAAGTGAACCACTACCTTCTGCACCCATACTCAATACTGTTGTCTGTAGGCTTAACTGGATTTCAGTGTTATAGCGAGCAATAGCTTGTCCTACGTTATAGTTTTGAGCATTACCACCACTACCACCTACAGTAGTCACTTCAAATAGATGAATACCATTAGCATTAGTGTCACTAGCACTTAAAATATAAGAGCCTTTACCTGCGTGTAGCATTTCAGCCTGTTCGATTAATGAACTAACAAACACTGCTTCATCACTTGTAGGGTCTGAAAAATACTTGTTGATGTATTCACTAGGTACTTTAACGTCTAGCACACCACTTAAGTTCTTAGCTACACCAATAGCTTCATACTCTTGTAAAATCTTTTTAGTCTTCCAAGCTGTGTAAGCACCATAAAGTAAACTCTTACCCAATGGAAAATCACTGTCTGGTTCTAACCTAAAGAATAACACCTTGTCACCTTGAATAGACTTAGGGGTCTTACTAACGTCTAGTAGTAATCCGTCATTCTCTGGTGCTTCTAGTTTTAGGGTCTTAAGCCTACCATTAGCCATTTCAAAACGATTAACACTACTCAAGTGAATAGGGGAAATAGTCTTAAACACCATGTAGCCATTCTTACGTTCACACACCACTTCATTTAATGAGCAACCATAATCTAGCATTTGTAGCCAGTTGCTTACTAGACGTTTCTTGTCGAAGTCTTCCATAGAGTCTAAAGACTTGTTTAAAGCGTCAATAACTGCTTTCTCTTTAGTAGTGCTGTTCTCATGGTAGCCGATCTGAAAATTACTCTTAGAAAGTACAGCCTTAATAAAGGACATACTCCCTGAAACAATACCATCTAGTTTCATTTCTCGGTAAGTGTTAAAAGCATTACCAATACTTAGGTCTTCTCTACCTAGACTTAACACTGTGTTTTCTATGTGAAGTGGTTGTGACTGTTGCCTAGTGTTCACTGTCACTTTTCATTCTCCTGTTCTTTTAGGTCTCTTTCTAGTTTCTTTAGCCAGTTAGAGAAGGTTAAATAGTAACACCCACCATGATGTTTATATTGTTGTGTATAACGCCATAGGTAATCTAAGTCATTAGGGTGATTGTCTAGCATAAATCTTAAATACTTTCTTAAATCTGGGCTAGGTGTCTTAGTACATTCTTTATTACTAAACACATGTAGCGGTATGTCTTCTAGTTTTTCATATTCCATTCTTACCTCTCTTACACCTTCAACTCTTTTAATTCACCTAACTTAGCAAGGTCACTAATCTTAATCATAACACCACTGCTTCTGTCATAGGTTCTATTGTATTGTCTATTCTTAGCTTCTGTATAAGGGGAAGTAGTCCAAGTCTTTAGAGTGATTTTATGAGTGTTGACATAATCCTTTAGCACATCACTCTTTATAATAATCCATTGAGTCTTGCCTTCATACCACACCAACCAAAAGTAGTAATCGCTTTCATTCTTAAGGAAGCACCCTAATATAGTTTTATTATTTCTAGTGTTGGTCTGTTCTAGTTCAATCTGAATAGTGTCATACCCTTTCTTAGTGCTATAGGTTTGGTCTTTCACACTAGCACTATACCTAACACCTTTTAAAGTATTAACATAACAGTCTATGTCTTTGTACTGTAGGTGCTTACTAGAAACGGTCTCACCTCTAAACTGATTAGCACATAACTTCTCTGCTTTAAATCCTTTACCATCAAATACTACTTTAGTCATTCTCTACCTCTTTAGGCTTATTTAGTTCATTAGGTTATATTGTAAACAAAAGAAAACCCTCTCTAGGCTCACTAGGAGGGCTTATTAAATTAGGGTGTTAAAGTGCCACACTACCTTGCACTAGAACATGGTAAGCATACTCTTACCCTCTCCACACTGTTCAACCTTTCTTAGACATTTCCTTTAGGATTTCATCTAGCAGTATTGAAGGTTTTGTGTTATTAGCAATCACTAAAGCATCAAAATACTTTAAACTTTCTTTACTTAAATAAAATCTACGTCTAATCAGGTTCTTGTCTTTGTACGTCTTTTCATCATCTTTAACTAATTCCATAACCACCTCTTTAAAGTTTATTTAACCTCTTGTTACATAAGTATATAACACCTTTTACAATAGTCAATAGTTTTATTAAATAGATTTGTATATGTTGTGTAAAATATTTACCTGCTACCTGAAAAGAACATCATTCAAAAAGATTAAAAGATTGCACAACAAACCAAGAGTAATGTAAGACTGTCTTGTAAGAGTGTCTTGCTAGAGTGTCTTGTAG
>NFYZ01009350.1_pt1 | contig 10637 bp, 10 predicted proteins | sample 1092561 | NCBI WGS metagenome assembly NFYZ01 (sample SAMN03609887, study PRJNA323583) | gut metagenome | isolation source: feces | host: Rattus norvegicus | place: Malaysia | collected 2013 | reverse complement strand
TCTCTGCTGAGAAGTTGGAGGCGTTCGAGGCCAAGAAGGGCTCGTCGGCCATGGAGTTCCGCGCCACGTCCATCAACATCAACACCCCCATGATGACCCATCTCGACCTCAATGGCGCGGCCACCCTGAGCGGTGAACTCGACCTGAGTGGCGAGACAAAGTTGGTGACGGCCGACCTCATGGGCACAGGACTGACAAACGTCATTCCCCCTCAGACGAATACGCTGAGAACAGTCAAGCTGCCTGCCGTGAGAAGCGTCACGCTGAGCGAAGTGCCAAACCTATCATCGTTCTCTATCGAGGACGTAAAGAACCTCCAGAGTATCACCATTGGCGCGAACGTTGGAAGCGGAGCGAATGTCGTGCAGATGCTTGCAAACCTGCGCACGCAAGGAAAGCAGCTTAGCAGCCTTACGGCCTACGGCGTCGACTGGGCGAATGTGCCCACTGGCGTAATGGATTACATAGCCGACATCACGGACACTAAACTGACAGGCGTCATTCATGTCACAGGCAATATTTCACAGGACACTGTGGCTAAGCTCGTTGAAAAGTTCGGTGAGATTTGGAAAGAGAGCAACGCACTCTATGTGGACTACAACAAGGTGAAGGTACAACAGGTGAACATTAAGGTGCGCAAGTACGCTGACGACAAGACGAGCATCCAGCCCGTCATCGAATTGCTGCCCATATCGGCTAACGCTATCGTGAGCCGCGTGTGGAGCGTGGACGACAACAGTCACGTAAGTATTGACAGCAAGACTGGCGTTATCACCGTGAATAGCCTTGGAAACGAAGCGGACGACACAAAGGTCAACATTATCCTGAAGATGACTAACACAGATGGCACGGAGGTGACGAGCAACATTGCTACGCTTCACCTTTACACGCATACGCTGGCTTTGGGCGATTACGTCTATAATGATGGCAGTTGGAGCGATTATGGCTTTGAGCCCGACAGAGACCTCATTGGCATTTTCTTCTACGAAGACAAGGATGCTGGCGAGAGACTTATGGTAAGCCCAACGAGGTTTAGTGGTATTTTTGGATTAAGTCTCGAAAAAGTACCCAATGTTGCGTTGACTGACGACGCGGAGTATGACGCTTATTCGCTTGGAGACACTCCCCGATTTGAAGATTCACGAAAAGACGAGGTGGGGTTAACAACAATATCATCTGTGATATATGATAAGTATAGGTACATATTTGACCCACTTGGATATAAAGAACTTGATAAGATTCCTACTGGGCAGTACAACACGCTCATGCTCATAGGACACCGTAATAAGATTTTACAAGACAGCGGTATCTCGCTTGAAGTTCCTGAGGCTTCCGAAACGCAGTCAGAATTGGAAATTCTCGATTCCGCTTGCGAAAGTATCGTAAACAAGAAAGGTGAGTATTATGATGGTTTTTACTATCCTGTACCCTCTAAGTGCTACGCGTTCCAGCCAAGAGTTGCCGAGGGGCGAAAACTTGCAGATAAGTTCAGCGCGCACCACTGGTGGTTGCCGAACCACGGAGAAAGACACATCTTCGCTATACCTGTCGGCTTGTATTTTTACAAAAACGACGAATACAACTGGAAAAACACCGTAATGTATCGCGCCATTGAAGACAAGATCTTTCCTGCGCCCGTACTATACTTCCAATTCGCGGCAAGTTCTTTCCTTTCTGTTAAAACAGACTGGATGTGCAATGTTTATTCCGTCAATGCAAACAATAGCTCCGGAGGCTCGCTTTACTCGAATAATCCCATGTATCGTAGCGTAGATTTCAGTCCGATTTGTAAATTTTAGAAATTATGCACATCACAACCACAGACAACCTCCCCGTGAGGTTCAGCAAACGCATCGACCTCGGCCAACAGGTGGCCACGTTCGCTTACATTGAGAGTGCTGGCAGCGGCAAATATCTCGTCGGCACATACACGCTGCCCAACGCGGTGTTGGATTACGACGCTATTGTCAACGCCATCGTGAGCGACGCCTATCCGACAGATAAGATGCAAGCCGTGATCAACAACTACCTGCTTGACCCTTCGGAGGAGGACACCAAGGCCGAGTTTGAGCAGATGCAAGCATTTAGGAAGAAGGCCAAGGCATACGCCAAGGACTTGCTGCAATACGTCAAGGACAACAACCTATGGCGATTTTAGTCAACACGTTTAACTTTTAACACTTCGTTTATGAAAAAGCTGAATGAGTTTATTGAGAAGGTGGGCACTGATAAGGTTGCCCACTTCTTCGGGATTGCTCTCGTGGCGCTCATCGTGTCACTTGTCTTTACCAAGGCCAACCCTGGTGAGCCTGCCGCCACTTATGCCGCCTGTGGCTTCATTGGCGGCGTCATCGTGGCCATTGCCAAGGAGGCTGTCGATTTCTTCTCTGGCAACCACTTCGAGAATTTTAACCTGTCCGACATCGCAGCCGGGGCGACAGGCGCTTTTGTGGCGTACTTAGTAGCGTTGTTGTTATTATAAAATACGGGAGGGCATTAGGGATGGAGAACATAGTACAGATACTCACCTTGCTCGTGTCAAGCGGCATCGTTGGCCAGTTGCTTTATTACAACTCACGCAAGCGAAAGGAGGCCGCATCGGCCCAGAAAGATGAGGATGCTAACGCAATGGCCTATGCGGTGGAGTGGAAGAACCTCTACACGCATGAGCATGACGAGCACATGGCCGAGCGTACGAAACTCAACGACAAGATTGACTCCCTGTTTGAGGAACTGAATAAGCAGCGTGCCCAGATCCGTCAGCTCAAGGACGACAAGAGTACGCTTATGCTCAAAAATCACGAACTGGGATGGTACGAGTGCCGCGTGAATGGATGCCCCAAGCGACAGCCTCCGCGCGACTACGGCAAGGAAGAAACAGACTAACAGGATTAGACATGAAAGCAAGTGATATACTGATAGCGAAGATCAAGGAGTTTGAGGGTTACAGGCAGAAGGCGTACCGTTGTCCGGCTGGCGTGTGGACGTGCGGCTATGGCCATACGAATGGGGTGACAGCCAAGACCTCATGCACACAGGCACAGGCCGACGCATGGTTGCGGCAAGATCTTGCGCCTTTGGAAAAGATGCTTAGCGACATCAAGGAGATTGACTCACAGGGTAAGTTCGACGCTTGTCTTGATTTCTGCTTCAACCTCGGCTTGGGCAACTTCTTACGCTCGACACTCCTAAAGACGATTAAGGCTGGCATGGGAGAGAAGCTTATCAAGGCCGAGTTCATGCGGTGGGTCTACGCAGGAGGCAGAAAGCTCGACGGCCTTGTTAAGAGAAGAGAATGGGAGGCCGAGCGGTTCTTTCAGTAACAACAATAAAACAACATAGCTATGAGAAGATATTGGTTACAATGGCTCACGTTCGCTACGTTGGCCGTGACGCTCGTGGCGCTGACAGGGTGCAGGAGCGTGAAATACGTTCCGGTCACGGAGTACAGGTACGTTAGCAAGACGGACAGATTCATCAAGACAGACAGCGTCTATCTGCACGATAGCGTCTCTGTATTTGCGAAGGGAGATACCATCTACATGACGAAGACACGCTACAAGGACAGGTTCAAAATCGTCTACAACGACAAGTCCGTGACCGTGCACGACTCTATCCCCTATCCCGTCAAGGTGGAGGTGGAGAAGAAACAGACGTCCATTGACAAGGTGGTCATGGGATTTGGCGTGGTGACGGGCCTGTTGCTCATCGTGTTCTTCATACTCATCGTGTATAACCTCGTCAGGAAACATTAGGAAACGTTCTTTTAGTATTGATTTAGATAGGTTCAAGTTAGTTATTAGGTAGGTTCTTCTTTGGAGAAAGAAGATTGGTTTTATTCAGGTTAACGCACCCCTACTCACCCGTGATGGGAGGGCAGGGGGCATTAACCCATCTGTTAAGGAAATATGAAAAATCAAATATACTACAAAAAAGTTATATAAAAATTTGGATATATAACATTTTTGTAGTATCTTTGCAGTGTGTTAATAAAACAGACGTTCAACCAACTTAAAGAAAAATGAAATGGAATGAGTTAAAGAAAAAAGCGTTAAAACACGGGTTTCAGTTCGTTAAGCACGGCAAAGAACATGATGAATACTACAACCCTACAACAGGCGTTACCGTGCAAATTGAAAGACATGGCGGCCAAGAAGTACGCAAAGGCTTGGCCTCCAGACTTCGCAAGCAAATAGGATTTTAGCAACAAGGGCGAGGGGGCGACACCCCTTCCCTCGCCTTTATTAAAGATATAAAGTATATGGAAGATAAAAATTTTATAGTGACGATCGAGAAAGACAACGATGGCACATTTATAGCGTACAACGTAGACGAAAGCCCCTACACGCTCATAGGTCGTGGCGCTACAGTGAAGGAAGCAAAGGCGGACTTTGCAAACTCCGTGCAGGAAGTAAAGGCAAGCGAGGTGGAAAGAAATGGCGCAGCTGCCCCAATTCTGTCGGCCGACCCTGTGTTTAACTTTGATCTTTCTTCGTTGTTTGATTATTATTCGATGTTGAATGTGAGTGCATTCGCGCGCTATCTGGGTATTAACGAGACGTTAATGCGCCAGTATAAAAAAGGAAACGTATATATTTCCGATGCACAATTACAGAAGATAGAAAACGGCTTGCATCAGTTAGGTGCAGACTTCCTCGGAATTCGGCTCGTGTAAGGACTGCGCCCTTTCATTTCATTCCATCTCTTTTTATCCCGACAAGGCTTGTGCCCTGCCGGGATTTTATTTTGGTCAGCAGTGACGCCTTGCAACAAGTAATCCCCCGCACGCAAAGTAGGGGATAGTTGTTAATATATAATCCGAGAAATGTTTAAGATAGACATAGACGATGGCATCGTCGTAAAACAGAAGAAACTGCTGGAAGCAGCGCTGAGCAGCAACCCTGACACCGAGCGCAAAGTTCGTACGATGGTGCGCAAGGTTCTGAAGGATGCGCGCGAGGAGATCATTCGGAGCGTCCGCTTCGCCAACGGTGACCCTCGCCAGTCGATCCAGGCAATCCGTCGGATTACCTATAAGCAGATATTAGGCGGCAACGTCAATATCTACAATCGTCGGAAGGCATCGGAAAGCAGCGCGCATGGCAACACGTCTCCGCGTCCGGCAGGCAGCCGGCAGCGGTCAACCACCACACAAAGGATCCTCGACTACGGCCCTTTAGACCGCGGCTTCATCCTCCGCTTCGTGAACCAAGGCACCACGAGGCGCACGACAGCCTACGGCAACAGGGGCAGCATCTCGCCTCGCAACTTCTTCGGGTCGGCGGGAGCGGCAAAGGTTAGCCAGGCAGCGGAAAGACTGTCAAGGATGATTGATGACGAGCTGTTAAAAATGAGCGGGGAAATTAGCGGTCGATCTTGACGTGCCAAGGCTCGTCGTCGGAGGGGTCAAAAAAGAGTCCGGCCAGGAAACCTCCAAGACATATGAAAAAACTAATAATTGTCAACCAGAATGACATGATAGCCAAGCCGTATATAAGTACGACAAATCCCAAAAGTCCAACCAAGCATCCCCCTCCAGATACTTCTTTCTTTGTCTCTTTATTCATAGATGAAACCATTTTTGGCAAAAATACGAATATTTGTTTAATTCTGTTGCAAGATCAATGAAAAAATATAAATATGGCAGATAATATTTTAAGGCTCAAAGTCGAATCAACCGAGTATGACAACAAGCTAAAGGCCGCCGCCGAGGGCCTTACGCGCTACATCGCCGGATGCAGAAAGGTAGGAGGTACACTTGAAGTGGTGGAGAAAGAAACACTCCAATACGCCCAGAGCCTCGGGCAGATGGAAACGAAAAGTAGATCATCCACATCTGGGTTTAACGAAATGAAGCGAGCCTTCGTTGACCTATCCATGCAATATCGCGGGCTGACCGACACCGAGAAGAACTCGAAGTTTGGGCAAGCCTTGTCAAGTAGCCTCGGCACCTTGAAGGGCCGCATCAATGACACGCGCGAGGCCATGGAACATATCAACAACCAAATAGATAATGCCAACGAAGGTCGGTGGTACGTGAAATTCGGATCCATAAGCTCGGGACTCATGAGTATGAAGGAAAGTACGTCGAAACTGGGAGAACTGGCCCGCTCGCTCGCTGAAGCCTACGCCGTGCAGGAGGAGGCAGAGCTGAAACTCACCACCATCATGCGCCAGCGCATGAACGCCTCAGACGAGGAAGTGAACAGCATCAAGCGACTGGCCAGCGAGCAGCAGAAGATTGGTGTCATCGGCGACGAGGTGCAGCTTGCCGGAGCACAGCAGGTGGCCACCTTCCTGAAAAACAAAGAGAGCATCGAAGCCCTACTCCCCGCCATGAACAACCTGGCCGTGCAACAGAACGGGCTCAATGTGAACTCAGAGGCCATGGTGAACATCGGCAACATGGTAGGAAAGGTGATGCAAGGACAGACGGGAGCCCTCAGGCGAGTCGGCATCAGCTTCACCGAAGCGCAGGAGAAAGCCCTTAAATACGGGAGTGAGCTGGACAGGGCCAAGACCTTGGCGCAAGTCATCACCGACAACGTGGGCGACATGAACGCCAAGCTCGCCAAGACCGACGCGGGCAAGGCCAAGCAGATGGCCAACAGCTTCGGAGACTGGCAGGAGGAAATAGGAAAGGCAATCGCCAAATACGAGGCCTTGCTGCAGGCAGGTTCCCAGGTGGGGCTCATTCTCACAAGCGTCATTCAGATTTCTGTCGCTTTTCACACCCTTGGCAAGGTCATTCTCTCGACCAACATCCTTCAAAAGGCTTTCACCGTGACACAGGCGAGTTTCGCGGCCATGGGGGCGCTCGTGACGGCAGCCATCAACGGGCAGACGCTCAGTTTGCAAGCCCTCAGGGCGGGTATCAAAGGCACCATCGTGTCGCTGGGAGTCATTGGCGTGGCATACCTGGCCGTAAGCACAGCCGTAGAGGCTCTCATGGATAGCACGGGTATGCTGGGCGACAAGGCCGACGAAACGAGAAAGAAGACCGACCAGCTGTCCGATGCCCAGAGCCGGCAAGCCGCTCAGGCCGAGCGCGCCGCATCGCTGCAGAAGAACGCGGCGAAGGTGGCTGGGGAGGCCGTTGGAAGCGTTGTTGGAAAATTCAAGACGTTCCAAAGGGAGTGGAGCCTGTTGAAAACCACAGGCGACCAGACCAAGTGGATCAAGAAGAACCAGAGCGCCTTTACCGACATGGGGCTGGCGATTGGCAGTGTGAACGAGGCCAACCGCGTTTTCGTCAAGGACTCCAAGAAGGTCATCGAGGCTTTGAAAGCCATCGCCGAGGCCGACGCCTACAAAGAGGAGTATGGTAAATCCATGGTAAGCAAGGCCAAGGCCGAGCGCAACAAGACAGTTGCCAGCGGCTCGTATTACCGTACCGCCAAGGGCGGGCAAAGAATCGGAGAGGAGGAGCTGCCTGAGTTGGTGTCGGCTGGAGTTATGACCCAGCGCGAATACGAGCAACGCAAACTGCACAAGTTTGTGAAGCCCTCGTACGACCACACCGACTCGCGCTACGTGCTCAGCGCAAAAGACGCGGTGGCACTGAACGCCTATAGGCGCCGGCAATCCATCGCCCGACGCAACGCCTACATGGATCCGTACCGCCAGGACGCCTCGTACTGGGAGCAGAAGATGACATCAGCGGAAGAAAGGGCCAGCAAAGCCGCTTCGTACCTCGGAGCCCTCGGTCATCCCTACAGCGAGCCTTCAGCCAACAAGACGGCAACAACAACAAGAGCAGGGGAAACCGTCAAAGAGAAAAGCGAAAGCCAGGAAGACGCAATCAGCAAGGAGCTGCGCGACAACAACGATAAAATAACCAGTCTTTCACACGAGTTTGTCAACGCTTCAGACGAGCGGAGAGGGGCTATCCGTGGCGAGATAGCCGACCTGCAGGAACGCAACAAGACGATAGAGAACGCCATCTCCTTGGCCAAGGGAGAGAAGAAGGTCGCAGAGGCGCCCGAGACCGCCAGCGGCCTAAGCGGGCTCAACGCTCCCACCATTGCCGCTTGGCGGCAATGGCGTGAAGACGACCTCGGCCACCTCGACATGGGCACCCGCGAGGGCATGACAGCAGCCATCCGAATCGAGGCCGACATGGAAAACATGGACACCCTGCAGCAGACCGTCAGCGAGGCGCTGGCCAAAGGAGTCGCGCTACCAGCCGATGCCCTTGGCAGTCTCTACGAGACCATCTTCAACGCCGACAACATCCCAGACGAACAGCTCCAGTCGTGGGTGGATGCCATCAACGAGAAGCTGAAGGAGGCCGGCCTGGGCGAGATTGAAGTGAAAGCGGAAGACGATGGCAGCGGGCAAAAACAGATCCGTAAGCTGGAAAAGGGAGCCGAGAACACCAAGAAGGGGTGGCAAGACGCAGCGAGGGCCATGCAGTCGGTGGGCTCAGCCCTGCAAGGCATCGAGGACCCCGCCATGAAAGTGGCAGGCATCGTGGCGGAAGCTGTGGCGAACATCGCCCTGTCGTTTGCGCAAGCCACCGCCAAAGATGCGAAGCTCGGCGTGTGGGGATGGATTAGCGCCATCGCAGCCGGAACGGCCACCATGATTTCCACCATCTCCAGCATCAAGTCGGCAACCCGTCATGCTGCAGGAGGCATCATTGGAGGCAACAGTCCCTCTGGTGATAATATCCTCATGGCGACTACAGGAGTGCCCGCTCTTGTCAACAGCGGAGAGCTCGTTCTCAACCGCGCGCAGCAGGGAAACCTCGCGAGCCAACTAACAAGCAACATATCGCCTACGGTAGGCTCTCCGTACGTAACAGGAGAGGTCATCTATCTCGGACTTCGGAATTACCTAAGAGGGCACGGCTACGGCGACATCGTAACAACTAATAGATAACGCTTATGCAAAAAGGTAACGATTTGATAATATCCGTCGATGGCGCAGCACTCGCAGCGTCGAAATCATGCGGAGTTGACATGAATGTAGACACTAAGGAGATAGCGCTGGCTGGAGACGGAACCTCAAAAAGCTATATAGCCGGCCGGGCGTCTTGGTCTATAACGACAAACCATCTTGTTGGCGACACTGACAAGGTAGAGGATATGCTGAGACGCGTCGGCAAGGTATTCGAGCTGTCGGTCAACATGCGCTCGTCGCCCGACGCAGAGAAGAACATGAGAGGCATGGCGATATGCACTCAATGCAAGATAACGGCCACCAGAGGAAGCCTGATCCAGGGCAGTTTCACATGGAAAGGCACGGGATCTCTTGAATAGGTAATCCCATGATCCTATTCCATACGCAAAATAGAAAAATATCACAAAATGGACAATTTCTTTATAAAATTCGCGGGATTGTCGAGAAAGAGAGAGGAGGACGGCATCTCCGGCAACCTGCTCGACGGGCATCAGGCGAACACGCAACAGACAGCGCCAAAGAACTCGGGAGGAAACTGGACGGAGCAGATCGCTCCTGTTGGAGGTCGAAACTCCCTGCTGGTCCCCGCATGGTACAGAGGCGTGAGTCTGATTATGCAAACAATGGGACAGATGCTCGTGCAGTATCAGCGACGAAGCAAAGAGGGCGGCAACTACCAAGAGGACCTGTTTGGACCGTCTGGACGCTTGAACTATATGCTGCAAGTGCGCCCAAACCCCCTCATGACGGCTTCACAGATGCTTGAACAGGTCGAGTTTCGCAAAATCTACAATGGGAACGCATACATATTCGTCGAATATGATTGGCAAGGAGATCTCAATGCGCTCTGGCTCTGCTCAAGTGGAGCCTACGACATCGTCTCCGATTCCTACTCACTAACCTACAATAGGCCTGGCGGAGTTTCTACGCTCACTGGTGTTCCCGCCGAGCAGGTGCTACATTTCCGTAACGTGTTTTTGCGTGACGACATGATTGAAGGCGTACCTGCCATCAACTATGCCGTGCGGGCACTACAGATTTCTGCTACAGCCGACAAGCAGTCGCTACACGACATGGCTAAGGGTGGAAAGCAGAAATTGCTCGTGACGGAGAAGGCTCCCGAGACAGGAAGCGTCGGCATGCTGAGTGGAGGACGCGCGGATCAGGACGAGATGAGAAGCCTGGCGGAACGCCTCGGCGAAGACTGGATGTCGCAGGACGCCGTTTTCGTCGACAACCTCGCTGACGCCAAGGTTATTAGCCAGACCGCAGCGGAGCTCAGACTCCTCGAAACACGTGGATTCCAGGTAGCCGATATCGCACGCGTGCTTGGCGTACCGAAGGTTATGATGATGGACGACTCTAACAGCTCTTATAAGACCCCCGAGGCTGCCACTCAGGAGTTTTTGCTACGAACCATCCAACCCCGCGTTCGCGAGATGGAGGACGAGATGAACTCCAAACTTGTCGGAATGCAGGATTTCGGCAAGCGAAGGATTCATATCTGCGAGAAGGCCCTAAGAAGGCTCGACCCAGCGTCGCAGGCCAGGCTCGACAAGACGCACTTGGAGACAGGTGCCTATACGCCGAACGAGATCCGTGCGCAGTACGACCTCCCATCCGTACAGGGAGGAGATACAAACTACCTAAGTGCGAACCTTGCCGAACTCGGAAGCGAGAAACTTCGTAAAGCTTCCCCCTCGGCGGCCGCTCCTCGCGATCCTGAGAAAGAT
>NFYZ01002939.1_pt1 | contig 10639 bp, 10 predicted proteins | sample 1092561 | NCBI WGS metagenome assembly NFYZ01 (sample SAMN03609887, study PRJNA323583) | gut metagenome | isolation source: feces | host: Rattus norvegicus | place: Malaysia | collected 2013 | reverse complement strand
TTTTTTAAATTCTTTTTAAAATTTCTTTAATCCCCAAATATTCGGTTTGCTGAACATTTTTCGGGAACATTAATCATTGTATAACAAATCTTATTAAGAGTCAATAGCTTTTTTCAATTCTTTTTGGATTTTTTCAATTACTCTTTTCTCCATTCTTGATACAGTCATTTGAGATATGCCTAATTCTTCAGCTATAGACACTTGAGTTTTTAAATTAAAATATCTATCTACAAGTATTTTTTTCTCCATATCATTTAGATTTTTTGTTCCTTTTATTAAAAGATCTTTATTTTCAATCCTATCAAAGTGTTTATCCTCTACACCTATTAAATCTGATAAATTTACATCCTTATCGTCAGTATTTGAATCATAAGTTAAATCTAAAGATTGAGGAGTATAAACTTTACTTGCTTCCATAGCTTCTAATATCTCCTCTGGAGTACTCTTTAAATATTCTGCTATATCGTCTACTGTAGGGGCCCGTTGTAATTTTTGATTAAGGTGTATTTTTGCATTATTAATTTTTTTAGATAGTTCTTGTATTCTTCTCGGTACCCTTATGGTCCAGCCTTTATCTCTAAAATGCTTCTTTATTTCTCCTATAATAGTAGGCGTTGCAAAACTAGAAAACTTATAGCCTTTATCTATATCAAATCTATCAACAGCATAAATAAGTCCTATGGAAGCAACTTGAAAAATATCATCATAATCAATTCCTCTATTTACATATTTTTTTGAAAGTATTTCAGCTATATACAAGTTTTTTTCAATAAGCAATTCTCTAATATCACTATCTTGAGTATCTTTATATATTTTAAACAAGGCTTCATTATCCATTTTTTCATAATTTATATTTTCATTATCTTTATAATGAACTTGTTTATTCATCAATACCATCCTCTATATTTTTAATCATTTTAATACCTTCTTTTGAAAAACTAACTTCATCCATTAGAGATTTTATAATTAATATACCTAGTTCTTTTTCTTTTTCACTTTCTCCTATATCTTCTGTAACATCTTTAACTTCCATTATAAATTTATCTTTTTCTATTTTATAATTTATATATAGCTCGTCCTTCTTACCAAGTGCATTAGTACAGGCTTCAGCAATAGCCACTTTAACATCTTCTATTCCTTCAATATCTAATCCTATATTGTTTGCAATAGCAGACGTTGTTAGTCTAACAACCCCTACATAGTCTGGCTTACTAGGCAACACCAATTTTATAACTTCATTATTCATCTTTTTCACTCCTTGATTATAAATACCTTATCTAAACCAGTAATATTGAACAACTTTTTAATATTTGGTTTTATATCAGTCACAATAATATTATGTTCCATTTCTTTTGTCTTTTTCAATATACTTATTAGAACTCCTAATCCTGTACTATCTAGATAATTAAGGTTTTCTCCTTTTATCATTATATCACCTTTTTTATCTTTCAATGCATCAGTTAAGACTTCTTTAAATTTTGGTGAAGTGTAAATATCTACTTCTCCTTCAGGTTCTATTACCCAAGTTTTTTCTCCTTCATCAAAATTAATTTTTATATCTAAAGCCATAATTTTTCACCCTCCTTAAGATTAAATATAATCTATCTACATTTTATAATAAGACCATATCAAAGTAAAGAATAAGCATACTCTAGAGTATGCTTATTCTTCTTCTACATATTTTGCCACTGCCATTACCTTATCATCATCATTTATTCTCATTAATTTTACTCCTTGAGTACTTCTACCCATTTCAGATATACCCTTTACCTTTAATCTAATTATAACACTAGCTAAGGATATAATCATTATTTCATCTTCTTCAGATATAACTTTAGCAGATACTAAATTACCAGTTTTTTCTCTAATATTATAGGTTTTAACTCCCTTTCCGCCTCTATTTTGAACCTTATATTCTTTCATAGGAGTCCTCTTACCATAGCCTTTTTGACTTATTACTACTAAATAATCATCTTTTTCTACAAGATCCATAGCTACTACACTATCATCTTTATTTAATGTAATAGCCTTAACTCCTCTAGCAGCTCTACCAATAATCCTTACATCTTTTTCATGGAATCTAATGGCCATTCCATTTTTAGTTACTACTATAATTTCTTTATTTCCATCAGTTTTCCTTACATCTATTAATTCATCATCTTCATCTAAATTAATAGCTATTATACCTGTTTTTCTTATATTATGAAATTCATCAAGAGCAGTTTTTTTAATGGTACCTTCTTTAGTCATAAATACTAAATTACTCTTATCATGATAGGTTTTAATAGGTATTACTGCATTTACTTTTTCATTTCCACTAATATTTAATAAATTAACTATAGCTGTTCCTCTAGCTTGCCTTCCACCTTCAGGTATTTCATAACCCTTTAGAGCATATACTTTCCCAGTATTAGTAAAGAAGAGTATTGTATCATGAGTTGATGTAATAAATAAATCTTGTACAAAATCTTCATCTCTAGTAGTCAATGCCGTAATTCCTCTACCACCTCTCTTTTGAGCTCTATAGGTGTTTTCTGGCATTCTTTTAATATATCCAAGATGAGTTAAAGTTATTATTACATCTTCTTCTTCTATCATATCTTCTATATCTATTTCATCATCTGCTGGCATTATTGCACTTCTTCTATCATCACCATACTTTTCTTTTATTTCTAATAGTTCATCTTTTATTATTTTGTATATTAACTGTTCATTACCAAGTATCTCTTTATATCTAGCTATTTCTTTTATAAGCCCTTCATACTCTTCATCAATTTTTTCTCTTTCTAAACCAGTAAGCCTTCTAAGTCTCATATCTAATATAGCTTGAGATTGTTTATCTGTAAGTCCAAAACTTTTCATAAGTTTTTCTTTTGCTAGTTTTTCATCTTTAGAATTTCTAATTATATTAATTACCTCGTCAATATGATCTAAAGCTATTCTTAAACCCTCTAAAATATGGGCTCTTTGTTCTGCTTTATTTAAATCAAATTGAGTTCTTTTTATAATAATATCTTTTTGATGGTTTAAATAATGAGTTAATACTTCTTTTAAATTTAGTATTTTAGGTTCATCGTCTACTAATGCAAGCATTATAACCCCAAAAGTTACTTCAAGTTGTGTTTGCTTATATAATTTATTTAGCACAACACGAGGGTTTGAATCCCTCTTTATTTCTATAACCATTCTCATACCTTTTCTATCAGATTCATCTCTTAAATCGGAAATACCCTCTATCTTTTTATCTCTCACCAATTCAGCTATTTTTGTAATCAATCTAGCTTTATTTACTTGATAAGGAAGCTCTGTTACTATTATCCTATTTCTTCCTCTATTCATTTGCTCAATTTCAGCTTTAGCTCTTATTTTTATTTTTCCTCTTCCAGTTTTGTAAGCAGAATTTATTCCTTCTAAACCCATAATTAAAGCTGCTGTTGGAAAATCTGGACCTTTAATAGATTTCATTAGCCCATCTATATCTACATCTGGATTATCTATAAGCATAACTAATCCATCAACTATCTCACATAAATTATGAGGAGGAATATTTGTAGCCATACCTACTGCTATACCAGAAGAGCCATTAACTAAAAGGTTTGGAAATCTACTTGGAAGAACTACAGGTTCTTTTAATGATTCATCAAAATTTGGTCTATAATCTACTGTGTCTTTATTTATATCTCTAAGCATTTCTATAGACATTTTAGTCATTTTTACTTCTGTATAACGCATAGCCGCTGGACTATCACCATCTACTGAACCAAAGTTACCATGACCATCTACTAGGGTATATCTAGTATTAAAATCTTGAGCAAGTCTTACCATAGCATCATAGACTGAAACATCTGAATGTGGATGATATTTACCTAAGACATCCCCTACTATTCTTGCAGATTTTCTATATTGTTTATTAGGAGAAAGACCTAGTTCATTCATAGCATAAAGTATTCTTCTATGAACAGGCTTTAATCCATCTCTTACATCAGGAAGGGCTCTACTTACTATAACACTCATTGCATAGTCTAAATAAGACTTTTTCATCTCTTCTTCTATATTTACATTTATTACTTTTTCTGTTTCCTTGTCCATACTTTACCCTCCTTAAACATCTAAATTCTTAACTAATTTAGCATTTTTTTGTATAAACTCTCGTCTAGGTTTAACTTTATCTCCCATTAAAGTAGTAAATATTTCATCTGCAGCCATAGCATCTTCTATACTTACTTTTAATAAAGTTCTAGTACTAGGATCCATAGTTGTCTCCCATAATTGTTCTGGATTCATTTCTCCAAGCCCTTTATACCTTTGTACTGAATAATTAGCATCACCTATATCTTTAACAATTTCTTCAAGTTCATTATCATTATAAACATAATGTTCAGCTCTTCCTTTTGATATTTTATATAAAGGAGGTTGAGCAATATATATATGTCCATTTTCTAAAAGTTCTTTCGTATATCTGTAGAAAAATGTTAATAATAAAGTTCTAATGTGGGCACCATCTACGTCAGCGTCTGTCATTATTATTACTTTCCCATATCTTAGTTTACTAATATCAAATTCACTACCTATTCCAACACCAAAAGCTGTAATCATTGCCTTTATCTCTTCAAATCCTAATATTCTATCTAATCTAGCCTTTTCAACATTCATTATTTTTCCTTTTAAAGGCAATATAGCTTGATATTCTCTTTCCCTTCCTTGCTTAGCACTACCTCCAGCTGAATCCCCTTCGACTATGAATATTTCTGTTATTTTAGAGTCATTAGATTGACAGTCTGCTAATTTACCTGGAAGAGTAGTATTATCTAAGATACTTCTTTTTCTAGATATTTCCCTTGCCTTTCTTGCTGCTTCCCTTGCCCTTGAAGCTTGTAAGGCTTTTTCTATAATTATTCTGGCTGGATTAGGATTTTCTTCTAAAAACTTATCTAATTCTTCTGAAACCAAGGAATCTACAATACTTCTTACTTCGCTATTTCCTAGCTTTGTTTTGGTTTGTCCTTCAAATTGTGGTTCTAAAAGCTTTACTGATAGTATTGCTGTTAACCCTTCTCTAATGTCATCTCCCTGAAAATTATCATCTTTTTCCTTTAAAAAATTGTTTCTTCTAGCATAATCATTTATAGTTCTTGTAAGTGCTGATCTAAATCCACTTAAATGAGTTCCACCCTCTTGAGTATTTATATTGTTAGCAAAGGTAAAAACATTTTCTGCATAAGAATCTGTATATTGCATTGCAACTTCAACAGATGTACCTTCTTTTTCTATTTCAAAATAAACTGTTTCTTTATGAATAGGGGTTTTATTTCTATTTATATATTCTACAAAGGCCTTAATTCCTCCTTCATAGTAAAATTCTTCTTTTTCATTATGTCTTTCATCTTCTAATATTATTTTTATACCCTTATTTAAAAAGGCCATTTCCCTAAGTCTATGCTCTAATGTTTCAAAATTAAATATAATATCCTCAAAAATTTCGTCATCTGGTTTAAAACTAATAGTAGTACCAGTATCTTTTGTAGTTCCAACAACTTCTAATTCAGTTTCTGGTATACCTTTTTTAAATTTTTGTACATGTTTTTTACCATCTCTTTTAACTTCAGCTATTAACCATTCTGAAAGAGCATTTACTACAGATACACCTACTCCGTGAAGTCCCCCAGAAACTTTGTAAGCTCCAGCATCAAATTTTCCACCCGCATGAAGTATAGTTAACACAGTTTCTACTGTTGATTTTCCCGTTTGAGGATGAATACCTACTGGAATACCACTTCCATTATCTTTTACCGTCACAGAATTATCTTTATTTATAGTAACTGATATAGTATCACATTCACCGGCCAAAGCCTCATCTATACTATTATCTACTACTTCATATACCAAATGGTGAAGACCTTTTGGCCCTGTACTACCTATATACATACCAGGTCTTTTTCTAACTGGTTCTAGCCCTGTCAATACTTGAATTTGATCTACTGAATATTCTCTTTTGCTATTTTTATTAGTCATTTATTTCCCTCCATTACAGTTAAATTCTTAGAATTAATAACTTCTCCTTACAAGTGTTTTAGAAGAAATTTTTGATTTGTATATTTTATTTTTAGAAGTTATGATATAAGTTCTAATATCTTTATCTTCCCTGTTGGAATCAATTGTTTCTCCCATGAATTCTAATAAGTTTTTAGTGTCCTCAGATTTTAGAGAAGTCTTAGCATCTATTATTGCCACTATTTCTTTTTTAGGTATCAAATTGTTTTCTCCAATGTGCAAAAACATATTATATATCTCCTTTTTCATGTACAGCTCCATTTTTTATATAAAATATTTTTTTCTTTATATCTTCCATTTCTTCTATTTCAATCACATCTGTGGAGGTTACTATAGTTTGTAAATTACTAAAATTATTTATTAAATATTTTCTTCTATCTTCATCTAATTCAGATAGTACATCATCAAGAAGTAATATAGGATATTCACCTTTTTCTTTTTTTATAAGTTCAACTTCTGCTAATTTAATCGACAAAACAGCAGTCCTTTGCTGACCCTGTGAAGCAAAGGACCTGGTGTCAAAATCATTAATAAGAATTTTAATATCATCTCTATGGGGCCCTATTCCTGTAGTACCCTTAAATAAATCTCTTTTTCTATTTTGTTTTAGTCTATCTAAAAAGTCTCTTTCAATTATATCTTTTACATTTTTTGTTTCAGTTACATTTGTAATATAATTTAATGTTAAATTTTCCATATTATTAGTCAGTTTTTTATGAACTAAATTTGATACATAAGAAAGATCATTTATAAATTTGTTTCGTTCAATAATAATTTCAGTTCCTATATTTGCTAGTTGAAAATCAAAAATATCTAAAAGTTGCTCATTATTTTTTCTAGATTTCAATAAATTATTCCGTTGGAAAAGTATTTTATTGTATCTACTAATATTATAGTCATACATAGGCTTTATTTGAGTAATCTCCATGTCTAAAAAATTTCTCCTTACAAAAGGTCCATCTTTTATTAGTCTTAGATCTTCTGGAGAAAAAATAACAACATTTAGACCGCTTTGTAATTTTTTGTGTTTTTCTAACTCAATTTTATTTACTCTAATTATTTTTGTTTTATTTCTGTCTAATTTAATTTCTATTAATTTCTCTTTATTCTGGGATTTTAATAATGCGCCAATATAACTTACATTTTTATTAAAATTAATTATATCTTTGTCGGAATTTGTCTTAAAAGATTTTCCTGTAGAACAAAAATATATAGATTCTAATAAATTAGTCTTGCCTTGAGCATTCTTTCCTATGAATAAATTAACACCTTTATTTAGTTGAATATTTAAGCTACCATAGTTTCGAAAATTTATAAGCCTAAGATTTTTAACATACAATAAAAGCACCTCACAAAATAAAAGCTCCATCTATCATATCACAATATATTCTCCTATGCCTAATATCTCTATCTTATCATCTTTTCTTACTTTTTTACCTCTTTCTATGACTATCTTACCGTTTACCTTAACATTTCTATTTTTAATAATTAGCTTTCCTTCACCACCAGTTTCAGCTACCCCAATATATTTTAAAAACTGGTCTAATTTAATATATTCTGTTTCTATTTTTATTTTTTTCATAAATATCCTTTCCTTAATAATCTTCTTGTGCCAATCTCACTGGTAATACTAAATAAGTATAGTTATCTACACCAGCTGGTTTAATAATACAAGGATTTAAACTTCCCATAAAGTATAATTCTAATTCCTCCGAATCAATAACCTTAATACCATCTAAAATATATCTAGAATTAAAAGCAATATTTAAATCTTCACCTTCTAAATCTACCAACAATTCTTCATATACATTTCCAATTTCAGAATTAGATTTAATTACAATCTTATCATCAGATATATTTAATTTTACTAAGTTTGCCTTTTCTTCTCTTGCCAATAAAGATGCTCTCTCTAAACTATCTTGTAATAATTTTTTATCTACTATAATTTTTGTTTTATGATCATTTCGGATAATATCTCTATAATTTAAAAATTGTCCTTCTAATAGTCTTGAGAAAACTAATGTTTCACCTATATCAAAAATAATATGACCAGGAGCTAACGTAATTTTTAAATCTTCTTCATCATCATCAAGAATTTTAGTTAATTCGTTTAAAGTTCTACTTGGAATAACTATTTTCACATCATCTGATGGTTCAATATTTATATTTCTTAAAGCTAATCTATAACCATCTAAAGCTACAAAAGAAACTTGACCTTTTATTATTTCTAGAAGCACTCCAGTTAAAATAGGCCTAGTTTCATCTTGAGTAGTTGCAAAAACTGTTTGTCTTATAGATTCTTTAAATAAATCTCTAGGTATATTAAAACTAAGTTTATCTATTAACGTAGGCAACTCTGGAAATTCATTAGCTGGATTACCTACTAAATTAAATTCAGTATTTTCACAAACTATATTAATATTATTATCTACTACTTCTATATCAATAGGAGCATTAGGTAACATTCTAACAATGTCTCTAAAAATTTTTGAATTTACTACAATGGAACCTTCCTCCAATATATCTGCTTTTACATAAGTCTCTATTCCTATGTCTAAATCAGTACCTGTTAATTTAATTTTATCATTTTTCGTCTCAATTAGTATACCATCTAATATTGGTAAAGTTGTTTTTGAAGAGATTCCCTTTTGTACTATATTTGTTCCTTTTGATAAATCCCTTTGTTCTACTTGTATTCTCAATTGAAAATGACCTCCTTTATTTTGCTATATAGAAAGATAGAAGGATATATATTATAGTAGTAATAGTAATAGGGGGTGTTTATATGTGGATAACTATGTCTAGCCTCTGAATTTGTAAAGTTATTGGATTTAATAACTTGTGTATAACAAAATAATAACTAGCCTTTTTATCCACACTAATCAACAGAACTGACATTCTTTAAAATATCAACAGTTTATTAACAGCCTTATTAACAGATTTTTGTTGATTATTCCCCTTTAATTTCTTTTATTACAGATTCAATTTTACCACTAAAATCTTCACTTTCTTCTATTTCTTTAGATATTTTATCACAAGCATGTATAACGGTAGTGTGATCTCTACCTCCAAATTCATCTCCTATCTTAGGTAAAGATAAATCTGTTAATTCTCTAGTTAAATACATAGCAATTTGTCTCGGAAAGGCTATAGCCCTTGTCCTTTTTTTTGAATTAAAATCTTCTAATTTAATATCATAATGGTCAGTAATTATTTTTTTAATAAGATCTACAGTAATTTCCCTAGGTTTGTTATTGGAAATAATATCTTTCAATGCTTCTTCAGCCAGTTCTACCGTTACTTCTTTATTAGTCAAAGAAGAATAGGCTACTATGCGAATGAGGGCACCTTCTAGTTCTCTAATATTAGATTGTATTTTAGTTGCAATATAGTGCATTACATCATTGGGAACGCTTATATTTTCCACACTTGCTTTTTTTCTAAGAATAGCAATTCTTGTTTCTAAATCTGGAGCTTGTATATCGGCTAAAAGCCCCCATTCAAACCTTGATCTTAACCTATCTTCTAAAGTAGGAATTTCTTTAGGGGGTCTATCACTAGATATAATAATTTGTTTATTTGCTTCATGTAGTGAATTAAATGTGTGGAAAAACTCTTCCTGAGTCCTTTCTTTACCAGCTATAAACTGGATATCATCTATTAATAGGACGTCAATATTTCTATATTTGTTTCTAAATTCATCATTTCTATCGTCTCTTATTGAGTTAATTAATTCATTTGTAAATTTCTCAGAAGAAACATAAACAACCTTTGATTTAATATTTTGGTTTAGAACATAATGAGCTATTGCATGCATTAAATGAGTTTTTCCTAACCCTACACCTCCATATATAAATAAGGGATTGTAGGCTTGTGCAGGAGCTTCTGCAACAGCTAAAGATGCTGCATGAGCAAAACGATTACTGTTTCCAATAACAAAAGTATCAAATGTATATTTTGGGTTTAGTTGAGCTCTTTGTTTCGTATCTAAATTTTCAACATTTTGTTGTTGTTTATTATCAATATTATTAGTAGCTATTGAATTTTCTCCAGGTATAGTAAAACTAATATCGTAACTTTTATTAGTTGCCTGCTTTATAGCGTTTTTTATTAGATTTAGATACCTGCCTTCTAAAATGCTTTTAGTAAATTCATTTGGAACTGCAAGTAATATTTCATCATTTTCTATAGATACTGGTTCAATGGTTTTTAACCATGTATTAAAACTTACTTCTGTCAGTTCAACTTTTATTAATTTTAATGTATTATTCCAAATATCTTCTAAGTTAGGAACCATATTTTAATCCTCCTATTTAATTAGAAATTATAACCATAATAAAAAAGTTTATAACGTAAAAGCTAATTATCAACAGATTTATCCACAGATTAATTAAAAAACATAAAAATATTTTTATAATAAATAATCTGGACTTTGTGGACAATATATTGACATTTTGTTAATAATTGAGGAAAAATGAATAAAAAGAATATTATCCACAATTATTATGATATATTAAATGTGGATAATAACCTTGAAGTTAAGAGGGTGTTGCTATATTATAAAAAACCAAATCAATAGTTATGCACA
>NFYZ01005735.1_pt1 | contig 10653 bp, 11 predicted proteins | sample 1092561 | NCBI WGS metagenome assembly NFYZ01 (sample SAMN03609887, study PRJNA323583) | gut metagenome | isolation source: feces | host: Rattus norvegicus | place: Malaysia | collected 2013 | reverse complement strand
AAAAAAAAAATAATACATATACCCGTATGAGGTATATGTATTATTCTATATTAGAATAGAGAATCAATGGATAGTGATTCTAGTTCTTTTTGAACTTTGAAATTTGGATCCATTAATCTACGATAAATTTGTTCACCTGTAAGATCTTTAATAGATCCTACAATGCCTTCAAATTTATCTCTATCATGTACAAATATTTCAATGACAGGGAAGATATAATTATTTACCTTCTTCTGTTCCATGATATATTTGACGAGAGTGTAAACTTTCAGATCCCGATTTGTAGCAAAGTTTCCAATCTTCTTAGCGTGAGTAATACCGAGAAGATTAGCACATGCTATAAATTTATCCCTACCCATTGTCTTGATAAAGAATTTTTCATATAGTGGTGTATCTAAACTAGCTACCATATGAATAATTTGTAGAGTACCCAATGCATTATGATAATCAGCTAATGAATATTTATCTTCGTTTTCTTCATTATCTAATTTCTTAACTTCATCAGTCTTTTCTACATCTACTTCATCTTTATCTTCTTCTACATCAAAGAAATTCTTTTCAATGTATTCCATATCTTTGATATTACTACTATATTCACGAGATACAAATACATCCTTATTAGCAAAAATCTTTACTAATGACGGATTACTATCAAAAACTTCTTTGACTTTATTAAGATTCTCAATGATATCTCCATTCATATGAGACACATTAATAAGGAGAAGAGTAATGTTTCTCAGCACTGTTTGTCCCGTACCATTCATAACGAATGATTCACTAACTTTATACTTAGCATCAGTATTATATGTGCGAGTTAGATCTCCTGCTCCTTTAACATTAACCCAATATTTGGTAAATTGAATGTCATTAGTACCAATATAGCTTTCAATAGAATACTTAAATTTCTTCAATAAGTAGTCCATTGTATTCTTAAACTTATTGGTAATTTCCTCTTCTTTGGTTGAAAGTTCATCGCTTTCTTCTTTTGTGACGATGTTAATACCAAATAAGTCATTCAATAGATAGGCTTTTAAATCTGTACTAATAATACTTCTGCTATCAAGTATAGTCTTAAAGTCATCATTTTTGGATATTTTACGAAAGTAACTAAGATAGTTCGCAAATCCAGTATAAACGATATTATTTTTACCATTTATTAGCTCTTTATACAGATTATAGCGATCCGTTGTTGTATGACCAGAAGTCATAATTGTAACGAACAAAGCCAACGAAGACTTCCGAATCGTTGACATACGTCTTTCAGTATAAAGCTTTCCTGTATCAAGAGACTTAGCTCCACGCCTAATCTCAGATACATTATATTTTTGGAGGAAATCTTTAATTTCTTCCTTTTCATGCTTAGTAATTTTACTGTTTGCCATGGTAATTACCATCCTTTACATATATTTTGCATATGAATATCTAGAATTTTACTTCATATACATATTTAAAATATATATTTGAAAATGGTTTAAAAATTTAAGACAACTAATCACCAAAAATTACACGATAAATCTTTTTAAAGAATCCCTTAATACCAATATTTTTTGTATGATCCAGGGGTTGTTTGTTAGATTTAATTTCAATCTTACCCATATTATTAGGATTTTCTGTTGTAGTATATGTCATCTTTTTAATATCATCTTTTGGTTGTTCCACTTTTACTGTTTTGACGTGTAATACTTCCTTAATGAATGATTGCTTGCGATCTTTTACTTTAGTTTCATTCCCATCATATTTAATAGGATCAAAAGTATATCGTAAAACATCTTCCGGGAAGTATTTATACAACCGAGTAATATACAAGTTAGCAGCTCTTTCAGTTTTATTAAATTTCTTAGCGATAATCTTTTTAGTCTTAGTACGATCATATCCTAATAAGAAAAGACAAATTAATGCAGTATTATAAATTTCTTTATTAATAACTCGCTTAAATTTATCATTTACATACTTACTATCTTCATTGATGGTTACATCAAAACCAATATTCCTACTTAAATTCATTTTGAAAATTCCCTCCGATAATAAAATTTTTAATAATAGATATTTACTTATATTATAATTTTAGCGAATAAATAAACAATATTGACATTTTAGTCAATATTGTCTTAATATATTTGGTTATTCTTCAGATTTAGAACTTTCAACTAACTTCTTCTCAGGAGATGCTAGTGCTTGAACTAAGTCATGAATCAATGATGATCCACCAGAGATCAATACCCCAGTAATAAAATAATCAAAGTATACATTCATACTTTCCATACCCAATGTAGCAAATACATCAGCTTGAGTACAGAATGCAACTAAGATACCTACTACAAGAGCCAACATACCGCCGGTTACCCATGTAGAATCATCATTTGCATTTAACTTCTTGCTTACTCGAGTAGGCAAAGAGTTCTTAATTTGTTCTACAACATATTGTGTAATAACTGATAGGAAGAAAATTACTACAAATGTAGAAGATAAACTTTGAAGTTCCATTATAAAATCAGTCCCTCATGTACAAAATTTATTATTATAATGAATTTATAATATAAGAGTGTTGCAATTTATGACCTATCATCAGACCAATCATACATAGAAGCTTCTGCATCATATTCAGAGTTAAAGATATTTAAATCTGAAATATCATAATACTCAATAACTTTAAGAAGTCTGTTATAATCATTAGAGTAGGATTTAACTGCTACTAAATCGGGTCGGCTGTATCCTCTAGGTTTATGATTCATATAATCATCTTTAACAGCCAATCTAGCATTAATCTTATCGGCTTCATCCATAATAGCATCATATGTAATAGGTCCAACTGTACCTTTTGTATCTGCATCTATCTTATGCTCAACTTGGAACTTAGTTACATGTGCTTCTAATTCTTCATCATACTGATATGATTGATTGCTATTATTTGAATCAATAGTAAATACAGAACCTAATTCTTTTAATTTAGTTCTAATACGGTAAATATCTCCACCCATCATTAATGGTTTAGTATGAAGAATTAATCTATGGTATGCTCGATCAGCATAATTCAATTGTGTGTCAGTAGCAAATTGATCTTGATCAGCAACATTAGGATTTTTAGCAAGTTCTTTACCTGTATTACCTACGTTATCAGGAATAATTACTGGATCGAATGCAAATAATGATTCATATTTATAATATGGTAATTTAGGGTCACCCTTCCAAAATTCTACTATAACTTTTGAACCAATTTCTGGTTTATATCTACGTTTAATTTCATCTGGTAGTTTACTAAATTCTTTAGGATTATATCCATTAAATTCAAACGGATAGCATTTAATATAATTAATGGTAGTTACCTGACTGTTATAAATAAGGTAGTCAGAATTTACTATATTAGAAATATTAATCGTCTCTTTAGTGTCTTTCTTTTGTAAGCCATTTTCTGCTTCTATTAATGTCTGTAACATTGATGTTAAGTTTGGATCATCTGCGGACAATTTATCATCATTAACCATTGATATAGCAGTAACTAATACTGAATGAATGTATGATACATCTTTATAATAATTGGTGGCTAATTTATTTTGAATGTCATCTATTTTAGTAGCTAATTGTAATTTAGTACCTGTTGCCATATTAGAACTTAATTGAGATTTAATTAATGTACGATCGGGAGTATTGATATTTAATTTCTTATCAGTACTAATCATTGGTAGTTCATTAATAAATAATTCTTGTACGAATACTTCTATATAAAATTCGCTTTCAAAATGTTCATTCCCTACCACGATACCTTCTTTCCTAGTATCAAAGTTTATAGGCGTGAGCAATGGTTTATCAAAGATATCTAATAGACTCACATTATCCCTCCAAATATTTATTTTTTCGATAAAATATAAATATACGTTGATCTAATATGAAACTAATTGAGAGGATTGAGATAAGTTGACTAAACGACAAAAAATAACACCTACTGATGAGCAAAACAAGGTGATTAAATTAGCTAAAGAATGGTGGAAAAACAAAAAAGCTAGAAGAAAACCATTCGTTATCCAAGGACTAGCAGGATGTGTCACAGATGATACTATTATTGAAACAGATCATGGTCCAGTTGAATTTTCTAGTATATTAAAAGAGATTGATCCCAATTATCAAAGTTTACTTGGAGTGAAAGATTACTCTGGTGAATACAGAGTCCTTAACTGTTTGACATTTGATAGACATACGGATATTACAAAGGTATTTTTTAAAGGTAAGTCACATGGATATCATATTAAAACAGAATTAGGTAAACATCTAAAAGCAAGTGATGACCACCCGCTTTTACTCGATAATAATACATGGAAAACAGTAAAGCATTTATGTATTGGAGATTATATTCAAACAATAGATGGTAATGAAAAATTAATATCTAAAGATCCAATAGAAGATTATTTCTATGATATTACAGTACCAGAAACTGAAAGGTTTGTTTCTAATGGTATTATATCTCATAACTGTGGAAAGTCAACATCAGTAGAATATATCGTAGATGAATTAGGTTTAGATAAGAAAAATGAAGTAAAGTATGTAGCATTTACTGGACAAGCAGCAGTTAACTTAAATAAAAAAGGAAATACTGCTACCACTATTCATAGATTAATATATGATGTATTTGAAGATCCAAGGACACACATAATCAAATTTAAATTAAAGGATGAATTAGAGGGTAATCCTAGATTGATTCTTATTGACGAAGTTGGTATGGTATCTCAAAAGATGCTAGATGATTTACTCAGTTTTGGAATTCCAGTTATCGCAATGGGTGACAAGGAGCAACTTAAATCATTTGGAGATGATGTAAATAATTTACTAGATCATCCTGATGCAGAATTAAATACACCTATGCGACAAGCACTAGATAGTCCTATATTACGAGTTGCATATAAGGTATTATCAGGACAAACTATTACACATTCAGATGCTTCATCAGAAGGTGTCTTTATTGTACCTAAACATCAAATTCCAGATCACTATCTAACTACTGCAGATCAGATATTAGCAGGGACTAATAGGACTGTAGATAAAATAAACAATAGAATTAGATTTGATATATTTGGTCTTACTAGTCCATTTCCATATGATAATGAAAAATTGATGTGCTTACAAAATAATTGGACCCGAGAAATATATCCATATTCAGATCAGCCAGATTTTGCCCAGTCATTAACTAATGGATTAACTGGTTATGGATTTAATTTTAAAGATTATAATGAGAAGCTTCATACATTTACACTATCATTTACTCCATCTTACATAGATGAAAAAGATGTAAATGATGAGAATACTTTCCATGATGTTATAGTTGATGCATTATACTTTAGGGATAATATTCGCAATGATGATGCTTTATTTAAAGATGATAAGTATAAACGGATAATGTATAGACGTAAAGTAGATCAACAAACTAACTTTACTAAAATAAATAAGTTTATGCCAGGGTATGCTGAAACCACATATAAAGCACAGGGTTCTGAATGGGATAATGTTTTATATTATGATGAATTCTGGGGTGGTAGAGATATGTTTAAGCGACAAAGATATGTAGCAATTACTCGAGCTAAAAAGAATTTAATTATTGCCCTATAAAATAAATAATAATCAATATGCTAGATGGTCATTCGGTCAACTAGCATTTATTTATATACAATAGAAAGGATTTGATCTTAATTGGCAAAGAAAATGGATTTAGTTGCAGACGTTGCTTCTTATCAACCTGATTCTTTAGCATTCTTCCAAGCATTGAAAGCTGCTGGGGTTAAAGCTGTTATCGTTAAATTGACAGAAGGCTCTAATCCAGGATCAGCATATTTGAATCCTAAAGCTCGTAATCAAATTAACAATGCTCGTGCAGTTGGTTTGTTGGTTCACGCTTACCATTATGCTAAATTTAATGGCGTTGGTGATGCTGAAGCTGAAGCTGCATGGTTTGTAAAATGTGCTCGTGAGTTAGGAATTGGACATGAGTCAGTAATGGTTCTTGACTTAGAAGATCATGTAATCAAACAAGAAGCTACAGATGACTGTAATGCATTCTTTACATATGTTAAAAATGCAGGTTATCCACATGTTGACTTGTATACAGCTACATCATGGATCCGTGCAGGTCGAGTAAACCGTTCTCGTTTGATTGCTAAAAACTTGTGGATTGCTTCATATGGTGTGTCTCAACCTGGTGTTGATGATGTTGGTATGTGGCAATATACATCGACATTCCCTGTATTTAATTTACAAATGGATATGTCATATGATTTCAACGGTTTCTATTCAGAACCAAAAACAGGAAATCAACAACCTGCTCCTCAACCACAACAACCATCTAATCCAGCACCAGCTCCTAAACCATCTACATCTGGTAAATGGGTAGATAGTATCGGCGATACATGGTATAATGAAGATGGTACATTTACTTTGAATACTGCTATTAAATTGCGCTATGGGGCTAAAACGTCATCATCTGTTTTAGCGACACTTCCAGCAGGTTCAAAAGTTAAATATGATGCATACTCATTCCATAATGGATATGTATGGTTACGTCAACCACGTGGCAATGGTCAATATGCATACATTGCTAGTGGTGAAGAAGTTAACGGTAAGCGTACTTCATCATGGGGTACATTTAAGTAAACAATAAAATATTAATTCAATATTATTCTTTCTTAAAAAATTTCTCCATTGGTACGTAAAACTTGCATGATGACGATGCTTGTTTATTAATGATATAATACTCATATGAGTATTATATCATTATTTTACTAACTGAACCAGACTTTCTTACGGTTAGGATTCTTAGTTACTGATTGTCTAAATTGCTCAGTAATATCTTGTCTAGATTGAGAGATTTCTTGCAATGTATCTACAAATAATTCAATAGAACCAAATGTAGTTTGAATATTCTGAAATCTTTGTCTTAATGGTAGAATAGTGTCAGCAATATCTACTAAAGCTAATTGTAAAAATTGCTTACGTAAGTTAATAGGAATAGTACTGAAATCATTTGCATGTACTGTATTCATTAATACTTGGAAATTATTCATGCTACTATAATTAGGAGTAATTTCTAAGATATTAGGTGGATAGAAATGGAATATTGTAGGATTCCTTTGTAACGAGTATAAATCAGTCATTAACTGATTATCAATAGGATTTCCCATTGAATTACCTCCTACTCGAGGAGTACCATATACAACACCATCACTACCAGCTAAAGATAAATGATTAATAGTATCTAATCCAATTACCCGGTTGATGTTGATAATCTCTTCTCCATCAGGAGAATGAATACGCCATCTATTATCGTAACCAGGAACTTTATCTTTGTCACTTATGTAATTTTGCTGTACATATGGAAAATATTTTGAAAATTCAGGTAATGTTTCCATTTGTACTACTTCTACCATCTCATTAGGCGTGATTTCTAGATCCATAAATTTGTAACCTAGTCTTCGTTCAGCATATCTAATAACTTCTGTTTCAGATAGCAAAATTTAACCACCATCCTTAGGTTGAAGGATATCAGGTAATTTACCAGCATTAATATAATCCGGTAAACCCTTTATCAGTAATTGCTGATCCCATATAACTTTAGCAACATCCCAAGATAATGAACTATTGGGTACTTTGAACTTATTAAAAGTAATATTCCAACCTTTATCTTCAGCATCAGTAAAATTAACTGTAATATTAAGATTATTATACTTAATAGTGAGTGGAGTTCTTTGAACGATTAATTTAACACTAGATACTGCTTTGATAGAATCAAATTTAGGATGTTTCTTAAAGCATACGATATCCATCTTAGTACGTTCATGTTTAAGTTCACTACTGATAGCTGAAAATAAAACTCGATTGGTCTTATTCATATCTTTATTAGCTAAATCTGGATCAGTAATTTCATTTAAAATATCATCTAAAGTTTCTTGAAAATTATGTGACAAAACAAACAAACTTTCTAATTAAAACATTTTAGCGAAGAAATCATCTAGATTTCCTCGAATATTATTTTCCAAATAGATCTTTAGTGCTTCATTATCTTTCTTTACAGATAAGATAGAATTATTTGCTTCTAACTTAGTTTCATCTGCGGAGTCTAGATCAAAACCTAATGATTCAGTCAATGCATGTACATTTTCTGAATTAGTTTTTACGTAATGAAGCATTTCTTGCATATCAAATTCCATAAATGAAGATACTGATTCATTCAACATTGATTGATCTGATTCTTCAATAATACGAGTCATATATGATTTAGGATGAGATGGGATTACAACCCAATCATATGAGACAATAAATAATGGAGATTTAACCCGAGTGTATTGTCCTTCTTTTACTGTAACATTTCCTACGCCACGCATGGAGAATGATACATTAGAACCTTGACGAATTAAACCTGCCATATCATTGCCAGCTGCAGTATTAGCTGTTTCTACAATACCCATTAAATGATTACTATCCCAACGATAACTCGTTACAATATGAGAGATATTACGTTGGTCAATATACATTTGTCGTTTAGGATCATCCGATAGGGGATGAGCAGATTCCAATTTCTTTATATCTAGGCGCAACTCTAGATACCATTCAATATAATGAATGCTCCATATTTCTATAGAGATGAGACTATATCAAAATCCATATAGGATTCCTCTTATTTCCATTAATCATTAGCTTATTAATGTACTTCCATATTGGAATAGTCGTTGAACTTTCTGTAAAACTCGAATATTAATTCGTAAATCCCACAAATTCCCCTAGGGAAATTTCAGAAAAATACGAACATTTGGTATACATTTATCCAAAAATGTTCGAGTTTTACAGCTTAGCTGCTGATTGTCCATTGTAATCATACTTAGGTTATTCACCATATATGATCTTAAGAATTATTTCTGATTTTCATCAACATTCACGTTTATTAACGTTGTAGTTTCTTAAGCTTTAGGAGTTCCCAGCAATTAAAGAGGTTTCGACATTACATTGCTGTAATGAAGGGCAAATCTACCATAGAATGTTTTATTCTTGATTTTTTCTTGAATTGTATAATTATTCAATGCTTCATTAATAGCAGAATAATCATAGATACGATTATTTCTATTAGGTGCATCCGCTTCTTGTAATTCAGCTTCAAATTTTACTACATTAGTGTTTTGTTCAACAATCATAGGCGCAGAACTTGCTGCATCTTCTACGACAATAAAACCTTTTGATTCAGCCAAATTAAGTCACCGCTGTTACAGTTTTAGATAACATATCTCATAAATTAAACTATATGTTTAATTTAATCAATAGAGGTTAAATAACACATTAATTCTTGCTTCATAGATCTTGCCATATTTTCAGCCGGATGTTAAATATCACTATATAATAGCCTAATCATATGGTCTTAAAATATCTCCACAAGCGTAAATTCCCCAGTAACCCTGGGTACATATCTTAAGCTACTTATTTCTTATGTTTATAGCAGCATTAAGATCTCTATCCATATGATTACCACAGAATTCACAATCAAATATACGATCAGATAAGGCAAGTTTATTTATTGATTTCTTACCACATTGTGAGCATATTTGAGTAGTGTTATTTGGTGAAACTAGCTCAACTGTAACAGGATTTCCTCCATTTCTAAAATTATTTGCATGATCAGCTTTATATTGTAAATAAGTTTTAAATTTATAATATGAAGCATCCATGATTCTACGAGCTAGTGAATGGTTTTTCACCATATTAGAAGGCTTTAAGTCTTCTATTTTGATACATGTATAATTACGAACTAGAAAGTTAGTAACCTTATGAAGATAATCATCTCGCATATTAAGTTTTCTTTGTGTTTTATGATTAAGTTTGATTTTCGCTTTCTCATAATTATTAGAAGCTTTTTGTTTACGAGATAACTGTCTTTGATACTTCTTAATTAATTTATCTATCTTACTAAAATCTTGTGAAGGAATTAATGTACCATCACTTAATGTAAGTAAATTCTTAATCCCCCAATCAATACCTACTGTACCACCATTAGATTGCATAGATCTAGTATTAGCTTCTCTATTAGGTTTAACTTCAAATCTAACACTAGCATAGTATTTATCTCCATTTCTAGATATGGTTACTTGCTTAATTTTAGCATTCTTCCATCTAGGATTTTCTGCTGTACATAATTTAGGCAATGCTTTACCTCTACCTGTACATTTAGGAATCTTTAATTCATTAGATACCCACTTAAGTAAAGGAGATTGTTGTGGTTTAATTTTTGTTTCAATCATAGTAAAACTCTGCTTAGAATTATGTTTAGACTTAAATTTGGGTTGTCCATATTTATAAACTTTACGAGTTTTCTTCTTTGATTCAAACATTTTATCCCATGCTTTACCTAAATCAAGAATACTGTTAGCATATACTTGACTATTAACATCATTAATCCATGGATATAATGGTTTAACTGATTTAACGAATTTATTACGTAATTTACGTCCATTATATTCCTTCATAGATAATGATTCTTGTAACGCTATATTCCATGCAAATCTTGCTACACCAAATGATTTCTCAAATAACTCTATTTGATCATCATTAGGATAGATTCTTACTTTCTGACATCTAATCATTACTTCTCAACTCTTTAGCTAATTTTTTAGACATATGAGATCTTTTACC
>NFYZ01007181.1_pt1 | contig 10664 bp, 10 predicted proteins | sample 1092561 | NCBI WGS metagenome assembly NFYZ01 (sample SAMN03609887, study PRJNA323583) | gut metagenome | isolation source: feces | host: Rattus norvegicus | place: Malaysia | collected 2013 | reverse complement strand
AGATTGAAGGCAATAGCTGAAGCAGAGGGTATTGATAGGAAAGCAGAAGCTATGAAGAAATATGGGCAGGCTGCTATAATGGAGATGTATTTTGATATGTTACCAGAAATGGCTAAAAACATAGCGGAACCTATGAGTGCAATAGATAAGATAAATATAATAGGCGGAAGTAGTACGGATCTCTCAAAAAATGTTATGCATACTATGGCACAGCTTGAAGAAAGTCTTGGAGAAACTATGGGACTCAACGTTAAAGATGTTCTGTCTAATCTCTTAGATAAAGATAGTATAAATGACAATGATTTAGAAGATGATGAGAATTTAGTTGTTGAGGATGCTACTTCTTAGGATAAAAACTTGCTTTGCAAAACTATCTTAATGAAGAACAATGGTTCAGGGGTTAGACCCATGAATTGCGAGAGAATTAACAACCTCTAATCTAGCAAGAAATACCTAGTTGTATAAAAATAACAATTTAATATCTTAATTTTATCTTTGCCAAGACTATTTTATGGGCTAAAATAAATAGTCTTGGCAATTATTTTATATAATTGATGTTATGATATTTTGCAACAGAACGCACTAGTTAATCCTAAATGTTCGGATTTGAATTATATAAAAGAGATAATAATCAAAGTTTAAAAAAATACTAGCCTATAGAACTACTGCTTTTTTTGTATTCCTATTTGGTGTAATTCTTTCTTAAATAGAAATTGTAGCAACTTACATTTTTTTCTATATTAAAGTCAGTTAATTTATGATATAGTAGATGGCAAAATAGATTATTTTTTAATAGGCCATTAGATTCTCAATTTATATGTAGTTTTAGAGAAATAGAAGTTCCAAGTATAATAAATAGTATGATTCCAATTTTCTCACTAAAAACTAATAAAAATAAATAATAAGGAGAAAGAAAATGAAATATATTGTAAAAGAAAAAATTTTTAATATTGGAAATAAGTTTCAAATAAAAGATGATCAAGGTGTACCAAGATTTGAGGTTGTAGGGAAAGTATTTACAATAGGGAAGAAACTAAATATTTACGATATGATAGGTACCAATGTGGCATATATTGAGCAAAAGATATTTAGATTCTTACCAGAATATAATATATATTTAAATAATCAACTTGGAGCAACAATAAAACAAAAGCTTAGTTTTTTAAAACAGAGATTTTCTATTGAGAGTGATTTTGGGGACTTTGATGTAGAAGGGGATATATTTGCTTATAATTTTTCCATATATAAAAATGGTAGAGAAGTAGCCAGAGTAAATAAAAAGTGGATATCCTTTTCAGATACTTATATGGTAGATATAGACAATGATGAAAATCAAGCTTTTATTCTATCCATAGTTATAGTTCTAGATCAAGTTTTACACGATTATTCACCTCAAAATAATACACAATAGATAATAAAGGGGAAAACATGAAAGTTACTGTGATTTATGGTTCTATGAGAAGAGAAATTTAATGTTTTGGGGTGTTAATAAAGTTTATTCCTATGGCACTAATGTAGCAGCTTCGAGATGGGATGAAGTTAATATAAAGAAGAAAAAGAAAATAGAAAGTCAATTATCTAAACTTGGCCATAAAATTGCAAAAGTAGCTATGACATTAAATAATAGAAAGCCTAATTATTATACAAGAATATTTTTTAATGTTATGAAAATAGGACATAAAGATAATACTTGGAATGAAACGGATTATAACTATTGGAAAGCAAATGGTTGGCTTGATGGTAAAAAACCTTGGTGATTACATACTTAAATTCCTTAGAAAAGTTTGAAAAAGGAGCAGATTTTATGGTAAAAGTTGAATTTCACAAAATTTATGGAAAGACTTTAACGGGTCTTTTTAATTTTTTAAAAGTTTTTCTTTATCTTCCTAATAACTTAACTATGTGAAGTTTATGATATAATAAAAATATACTTATTTTTAGCATAGCTATGAAAAAGTAATCCAGCAAACAATCTAATTTTATCCTACAAATCACTATCATATCAGAAGTATTCATTCTTAATTTTTTATATTCCCATATTATTAATAATAGAATAAATAACTTTGCTTGTCATTACAAACTAAAATTGTTTATAATTTAACATATTGATACATGGGTCAATTTTATACAAGGAGGGACCTTTTATGACCAGATATCTATATCAATTTTATGAAGGTAATAAAGATATGAAAGGCCTATTAGGGGGAAAAGGCGCCAATTTAGCTGAAATGACAACTATTGGGCTACCAGTACCACAAGGTTTTACAGTGACAACAGAAGTATGTGAAAGGTTTTATAAAAAGAGAGAAAAAATTGACGAGGGGTTAGAAAAAGAAATATTTGAAAACCTAAAAGAACTGGAAAGAAAAGTAGGAAAGAAACTAGGAGACAATGAAAAACCACTACTACTATCTGTAAGATCAGGAGCACCTATATCTATGCCCGGTATGATGGATACTGTATTAAATATTGGATTAAATGATGAAACAGTAGAAATCTTTGGAAAAGCTATATCTAGTAAAAGAACAGCCTATGATAGCTACAGAAGACTTATACAAATGTTTGGTGATGTAGTTATGAATATTTCAATGCATGAATTTGAGGGAATTTTAGATGATGTAAAAGAAAGAAATGGTTATGAAAACGATTTACAACTAACTACAGAAGATTTAAAATTAGTGGTAAAAAGATATAAAGAAAAATATAAAGAAAAGATAGGTGAAAAATTCCCCCAAGATCCAAAAGAACAATTTTTAAGATCCATTAATGCAGTTTTTAAATCCTGGCATAATGATAGAGCTATAGCCTATAGAAATATTCATAATATTTCTCATGATATGGGAACAGCTGTAAATGTTCAAGCTATGGTTTTTGGAAATATGGGTGATGATTCTGCTACAGGAGTAATGTTTACTAGAAATCCTGCTACAGGCACTAATAAAATGTATGGAGAATTTCTTGTAAATGCCCAAGGTGAAGATGTAGTAGCAGGAGTTAGAACTCCTCAAAATATTACTAAATTAAAGGATGTTTTTCCAGAAAGATATTATGAATTAGAAAAAGTAGCCCAAAAGTTAGAAGACCATTATAAGGAAATGCAAGATGTAGAGTTTACTATTGAAAAGGGAAAACTCTATATTCTTCAAACAAGGGATGGAAAGAGGACAGGATTGTCTGATGTAAATATTGCAGTAGATATGGTAGAAGAAGGACTAATAGATAAAAAAGAAGCAGTAATGAGAGTAGAACCTTTAAGTGTTAAACAATTATTACATCCTACCTTTGATGATAAAGAATTAAAAAAAGCAGAAGAAATAGCCGAAGGTTTAGCTGCCTCACCAGGAGCTGTTTTTGGGAAAATATACTTTACTTCTGATGATGTTGTAGAGGCTGCAGAAAAAGGAGAGGATGCCATATTAGTTAGAAGCGAAACCTCAGCAGAAGATATAAATGGTATGTTTAAAGCTAAAGGATTTTAACTGCAAAGGGTGGTATGACCTCTCATGCAGCTGTAGTAGCGAGACAAATGGGTAAAAGCTGTGTCTCTGGCTGTAAGGATATAAAGGTAGATGAAAAAGAAAAAGTATTTTATATAAATGGAAAGGAATACAAAGAACAGAAATATATCCCTCTAGATGGAAATACTGGAAAAGTATATAAAGGAAAAATAAGAACAAAGGATGCTAAAATAATAGGAAGTTTTAATAAACTATTAAAATGGGCTGATGAATTTAGAAGATTAGAGATTTGGACTAATGTAGACAAATCAGAAGATCTAGTTAAAGCCTTAGAATTTGGAGCAGAAGGTATAGGTCTTTGTAGAACAGAGCATATGTTTTTCGGTGAAGATAGAATAAACTATGTTAGAAGATTAGTTATTGAAGAAGATGAAGAGAAAATTGAAAAAATTTCAGATAAACTATTTGAATTCCAAAAGGAAGACTTCTATAGTCTATTTAAGGAAATGGATGATAGGTCTATAATAATTAGACTATTAGACTTACCTCTTCATGAATTTTTACCTAGTGGAGAAAAGGAAATGAAGACTTTTGCAGAAAAAGTAGATATGAAATATGAAGATATAAAATATATAGTAAATAGTCTTAAAGAATATAATCCTATGCTTGGTCATAGAGGTTGTAGATTAGGAATGACTAATCCAGAAATATATGATATGCAAACAAAAGCTCTAATAACGGCAGCAGTAGAAGTAGAAAAAGAATTAAATATTTCTATAACTCCACAAATAATGTTACCTTTAGTAGGTATAGAGGAAGAAATAGCAACTATAAGAGAAAATGTAATAAAAGTAGCAGATCCTATAATTAAAGAAGAAAATAGCAATTTAACCTATGAAGTAGGTACAATGATAGAAATACCAAGGGCAGCTCTCCTCGCAGATGATATTGCAAAACATGCCGATTTCTTTTCTTTTGGAACTAATGATTTAACCCAAATGACCTTCGGTTTTTCGAGGGATGATGCAGATATGTACTTAAAAAGTTATATAAAACAAGGTGTTTTCAATGTAAGTCCTTTTGAATCTATAGATGCTAAGGGCGTAGGAATGTTAATGGATAGGACTGTAAAATTAGGGAGAAAGGAAAACCCAAGTATTCACATAGGTATATGTGGAGAACATGGTGGAGACCCAGCTTCTATAGCTTTTTGTGATAAGATAGGCCTTGATTATGTATCTTGTTGCCCATATTTGGTACTTATAGTATGACTCGCTGCAGCTCAAGCAGCTATTAAAAATGTATAATTAATAATTGTATAATAAAAAGTATCTGTTCTTTGTTGAGAAGGTACTTTTTATTATATTAAAAGAATGATGTTTTATATAAAGTTTAGTGCTATTTAAAGCCCTAGCATTATATACTAGGGCTTTAAATAGCACTAAACTTTAGCTCTTTTATAAGAATAAGGCCATTCTATATCTTCATTTAATTTATTGGCAGCTTCTAGTGGCCAATAAGGATTTCTAAGTAATTCTCGTCCTAAGAATATAAAATCTGCTCTATTATTTTTAAGTATTTCTTCAGCCATTTCTGCTTCTGTAATTAGTCCACCTGCAATAACAGGTAAATCAGTTCCTTTTTTAATTATTTCTGCAAAAGGAACTTGATACCCAGGATATGCATCTATATCTGCAGGAACTACTGCTCCAGAACTGACGTTTATTATATCTATTCCTTCATCTTTTACTAAATTTATAATATCTGCTAAATCTTCTGGATGGTTTCCATCTTCTACATATTCTTCACCAGAAACTCTCAGTATTATTGGCTTATTTTCAGGCCAAACTGTTTTTATTTCCCTTATTATTTCTCTTAAAAATCTAGTTCTATTCTCTAGATTTCCACCATATTCATCTTCTCTCTTATTAGTTAGTGGTGATAAAAATTCATTTATTAAATAGCCGTGGGCTCCATGAATCTCTATAGTATCAAATCTAGCTTCATTGGCTCTTCTAGCCCCTTCCTTAAAAGAACTTATTACAGTTTTTATATCATCTTCAGTCATTTTTGCTGGTATGGGATAACTGTCATCGAAAGCAATAGGTGATGGTGCAATAATTTTTTCAGATTTTACTTCACATTTCCTCCCAGCATGGGCTAATTGAATTCCCACCTTTGCACCGAGAGTTTTGGAACTTTGAACTATTTTTGATAGTCCTTCTATATGAGAATCGTCCCAAATACCTAAGTCTCCATTCTTTATTCTTCCTCTACCTTCCACTGCTGTTGCCTCTAAAATTATTAGACCAGTGCCACCTATGGCTCTGGAAGCATAATGAATTTCATGCCAGTTCTTAGCATAACCCTCATCGTCGGCAACAACCATGCACATTGGAGCCATTACTATACGATTTTTTAACTCTAAATTTTTAACCTTAATATTTGAAAAGAGCTTGGTCATATAAAAATCCCTCCATTCTGAATATTATATACCCAATTGTTACAGTATTTATTATGATTATAAAAATACACCTAAATTTTAGGAGAATTAAATAAAATTTAAAATCTACAGAGAAACTATAATGGATTAGGTGTCTTGGATTCTAATTTACAATTTTACATTTTTTTGAATTTTTATGTTGCTGTATATTTACAGTAGTGATAATATGAATACCAACTATATTATAAAAAGGTTTTAATATATGGCAGGAGGTGAAATATGAGAAAATTACAATATTTAAAAGAGATACCTTATTATAAGGATTGGGAGATAATCAAAAAGATTAATAAAGGTTGGTCAAAGGATGAAAAGTTTTTCATAGTAGATAAATTAGGTAATAAATTACTTCTTAGATTATCAGATATTAGTTTTTATGAAAGGAAGAAATCTGAATTTGAAAATTTAAAACTAGCATTTGAACAAGAAATTAATATGTCAATGCCAATAGATTTTGGTATATGTGATAATGGTAGTAAAGTGTATTTGTTATTTACATGGTTGGAAGGAGAAGATGCATTAGATATATTGCCTACATTAAATAAACATAGACAATATGAATTAGGGGTAGAAGCGGGTAAGATTTTACGTAGAATACATATCATAAGACTATTAGAAACTATAGAACCCTGGGAAAAGACTTATAAAGGCAAAATTAATGCTGTAATTGAAGCTTATAAACAATGCGGTCATAAAATTCAAAATGAGCAGGAAATCATAAAATTTATTTATAATAATAAAAAATATTTAAAGAGTCGCCCAATTACTTTTCAACATGGAGACTATCATATAGGTAATATGGTAATAACTTCTGAAGGTAATTTAGGAGTTATTGATTTTAATAGATCGAGTTTTGGAGATCCCTGGGAGGAATATGATAGGTTTGTATTTACTTGGAGTGAAAGCACATACTTTGCTAATGGACAAATACATGGATATTTTAATAATAATGTTCCAGATGATTTTTTTAGACTTATGGCTTTATATAGTGCTAGAAATTTAATAGCAAGTATACCTTGGTCATTAAATTTTGGTGAAAAAGAATTAAAAACTGCTATGGGGAATATTGATAAAGTAAATAATGTATACAATGGGTTTGAAACATATATTCCTAGATGGTATGGGGAGCTTTAAAGGATTAATTGATACAACAAAATATTTCTAATGATTAATTAAATTTTACCTTGAAGAGTGTAACCTTTTCAAGGTTTTTTCGTGTAAGCTTATAAGATATAAGTTTAATAGAAGGATTTTCACATATTATATGGAATAGATAGTGTATACTTAATGTATTCAGTTTCCTGTTCCATTTACAAAAGATGTCGGAGCCATAAATGTAGTTTGTGACTACTGATACTTGGAGGGAATTGGAGAAATATTGCTTAAAAAAGGTTAAAGTATTTAAAAATAAATATATAAAGGAGTGTAATATGAAAAGATATTATAAAGTATTTTTTGTTTTTTTAATTCTTATAATTATCACTATTACAGGGTGTAATTCTGCTACTAACTATCAAAAAAGTGTTTTTGATGATGAAGATAAAATAATCAAAGATAAGGATAGTCATACCTATAAAAATAGAATAGGTAAAACAGTTGGAAATGAAATAGATTTAAAGTTTAGTTCATTTACAGGAATTGAGACTATAAATAGAATTGATGTAAATGAAGAAAAGGAGACAATATTCACCTTGCAATCAACTATAGAAGAGGGGGATTTCAAAGTAGTTTTAATAACGCCTGAAGATGAAATTATTAATATTCTAGAAGATACAAGTGGAGGGACTAAAAGTATAATTCTTAAAAAAGGAATAAGCAAAATAAAATTAGTTGGTAAAAAGGCTAAGGGAGAAGTTAAAATTAATTTTAAATGAGAAAACAAAACTAGCATCATAACAAATGGATTGACGTGTATTGGTTTTAATACTGGGACATGAGCATAAAAAGATAAATATAATTTGTAAATGAAATATATATGGATGCTGTGAGGTGAGAATATGACATACAAGCTAAAAATTAATAAAGCTACAAAAAAAGATGCCAAAAGAATTATTGAATATTTAAATATAATTGGTGGAGAAAGTGATTATCTTTTATTTGGTGAAAATGAATTTAAAAATATGCCTATAGAAAGAGAAATGGAGATAATAGAAAAGATGAATCTATCAACTAAATCTGTTATGTATGTAGGAAAGATTAATGATGAAATAGTATCTATAGGTTCACTGGATGGAATTGGCAATAGAGCCCGTGTTGCCCATAGGGGAGAACTTGCTATAAGTGTTAAGAAAAAATATTGGAACAAAGGTATTGCTTCAAAAATGATGGAGGAACTTATATCTTTTGCAAAAGATGTTGCTAAGCTTGAAGTTATTCAGCTAGATGTTAGATCTGACAATTTAAATGCAATAAAGCTATATAAAAAGTTTGGATTTGAGGAAATTGGATTTGATGAAAAATATTTTAAAATGGAAGAAGAATATTTTCACGCTGTAATGATGAATTTATATTTATAAAAATATAAATATATTGATTTTAAAGGGGGAACTCCCCAAAAATCTAATTGCATCAACTGCTCTTTCACGAGATAGACTTGAAGTAAAGTATGGGTTTTCTAGTATGATATTAATATCTCCTAAAGATAAGTATAAATTCGCTGAATTTCTTGAAAAGGAAAATGAGAATATAAAAATTATTATGTAGGGTTAGATATAACTGTTTAAGGACGTGATAATGTGGGGCATAATTTAGATTTCTTAATAGAAATAATATCTTTTGGATTAATCATTGGTGGTGTAGCCTTAGGTATACAACTGAATTATTTATTTTTTTTACTACCCATTTTAGTTATATTTTTCTTATTAATATATCAAAAGAAGAAAAGAGAAAAGTATATTAAAATGCAAATGAAGATAATTAAAGATCAATGGGGAAAAGAAAGAGAAGAAGATTTAGGGCTTTCAAACAAAGAGGATTTACATAATTTTCTATCAAAAAAGGAAGAAGTCTGTTTTGAAATTGATAATATTACCTGGTCTGATTTAGATATGGATACTGTATTTAGTAAAATGGACCATACTATGAGTTTGCCTGGCATGCAATATTTGTATTATATTCTTAGGAGACCTTTCTTTGATGAAAGCATACTTAAAAAAAGAAATAAAAAAATAAATTCATTACGAGAGAATAAAAGTATTTCACAGGAGATACAATATCTTCTTTCTGTATTAGGGAAAGAAGAAGGTAGAAAAATATTTACATATTTTCAAAATGGTCTTAATGTGGATACGAAACCATTGATGATATATGAGTTATTATCTTATTTACCTTATCTGCCATTAGTATTATTTTTTTTCAATATTCAAATTGCTTTCTCTTTATTTATCCTTGTAATTATGGTAAATGCAGGAATTTATAATAGTAATAAGCGCAGAATATATGAGGAAATGGAAACTTTTAAATATTTAGGAAGTCTCATTAATTGTGCAGAAAGTATAGTAAAATTAAATAGTGATGGCTTAAACGAAGAGTTAATTTTACATGAACATGAATTAAAAGAATTATTAAAAGAGACAAGAAGGATAAAAAAGAATATTTCAAAAATAAACTATAATGAAGATTTAAAAACTGAGACCCAAGTATTGATGGATTACTATAATATGATTTTTTTAAGAGAACCAAAAGTATTTTATAAAACTGTTAAACAGCTTAATGAACATAAAGAAGATATTTTTAAAATATATATTATAATTGGAGAAATGGATGCATATATATCTGTTGCTTCCTATACTTCGGGGTTAGATTATTATGCTGAACCTAATTTAAAAAATGAAAGATCAAAATTATATCTTAAAACAAAAGAAATGTATCATCCTCTGTTAGATGATCCAGTTCCATATTCTTTTGAACTGAACAATAAGGGTGCTTTAATTACAGGTTCCAATGCTTCAGGAAAATCTACCTTTCTACGGACTATAGGTATAAATGCTATTTTGGCTCAAACATTATATGTGGTATTGGCAAAAGATTATAATTCATCTTATTTTAGATTATTTACCTCAATTGGCACTACAGATAGTATTGTTAAAGGAGATAGTTATTTTATGGCAGAAGCTAAGGCATTAAAAAGAGTAATTGACTCTCTTAAGCCTGATTACCCAATACTATGTATTTTAGATGAAATATTCAGAGGTACCAATACTACAGAACGAATTAGTGCTGCTAGTGTAGTATTAAACTATATGATTGATAAAAACGCTTGTGTTGTAGCTGCAACTCATGATTTAGAACTAACAACTTTAGTAAATAGTAGATATGAAAATTATCATTTTAAAGAAACTATTAAAAACAAGGATATAATATTTGACTATATATTGAGAAAGGGAACTTGTGTAAGCCGAAATGCTATAGCAATTTTAAAATATTTAGGTTATCCAGCTGAAATATATGAAAAAGCAGTTATGCAAGCAGAAAAATATTCATAATTAAAGGTCATTTTTTATTATTTATGAAACAAACTAATTTAACAAAACTTCACAAAAAATAGAACTCTAACTTAGAGTTCTATTTTGCTAATTTTAATTTTGTTATATCGTTCCAATTTTTTGATGTTATAAATTCTATAGTATTTAGTTCGTTTGTCAATGTATCTACTTTACTATTTATTTCCTCTCTAAACTCTGTTAAATTAGCAGTTTGTTCTATTA
>NFYZ01011143.1_pt1 | contig 10691 bp, 10 predicted proteins | sample 1092561 | NCBI WGS metagenome assembly NFYZ01 (sample SAMN03609887, study PRJNA323583) | gut metagenome | isolation source: feces | host: Rattus norvegicus | place: Malaysia | collected 2013 | reverse complement strand
AAGGTGGTGAAATAATGGGGCAAGAAAAGATTTATTATTGTGTAGGATGTGGTAAAGAGCATAAAAGAGGGGATTTCTATAAATCATACAACGCACAGCATAAAAATGGTGTGCATCCATTTTGCAAAGATTATATCAAAAATGAAGTATATCAAGCAAATGGTGATATCAATGTTGACAAGTTTAAAAATCTATTAAGGCAAATAAATGCCCCATTTTTAATAGATGAATTTGACGGAGCATTAGACGATAAACGAGAAACTATAGGAACTTATTTTTCACGGATTAACATGGTACAGAATAGGGGGCTAACTTGGAAGGATAGCATTTTTAAGACTGAGGAGGACAGTGAGTCATTGCCTAAACAAGACGAGGATGACACATGTATATCTGAGGATGCTTTACAAGATGACACACAAAATGAAATTATAACTACCTCAGAAATTAAGACGTTTTGGGGTAAGGGATTTAGTGATGATGAGTATGCTTACTTAGAAAATTTCTTTAATGACTTTATAAGTAATTATGAATGCGATAGTCCAGCACAAGTTTTATTATTTAAGAACGCAGCTAAAACACAGTTAAACGCAGACAAAGCATTGGCTGATGGTAATTTAAACTTATATGACAAGCTAATGAAAACCCTATCTACAATTTTAGGCGACTCAAATATTAAACCAGTACAAGAAACGGGGGCAAATGCCACGGAACAAGCTACGTTTGGAACATTAATAAAAAAATGGGAAAACGAAAAACCGATTCCAGAACCCTTAGAAGAGTGGGAAAAACAAAATTGGATTGAATATATGAGGATTTGGTTTTTAAGTCATCTGGCAAAAATGACAAATATACAAAATCCATTTGAAGATGAATATGAAAAGGCGATGAAGGAATTTAGAGTTGAAACACCATCAAATAACTTGGAAGATGGTGATTAGATTGGCAGGATACGATAATTTCCAAGTAGACAGGAACAAGGCCTATAAAGGAAATAATGTCTTCAAAAAAGGAAGAAACTTTAATAAAGCCAATGACAATTTAACAAAATCGGAAAGATTAATGAATGGAATAGCATTGTGGACTAGCTACTATAGATTGTATCCACATATTTTTGTAGAAGAGTATCTTGGGATGACACTAAAGCCTTTTCAAAAGATATTATTGTACTCCATGATGCATGACAATTATTTTATGTATCTTGCAGCGAGAGGTCAAGGAAAAACATGGCTTACTGCTCTTTTTTGTTGTGTAAGGGCTATTTTATTCCCTTCAACAAAAATAATAATTGCCAGTGGGGTAAAAACTCAAGCTATAGAAGTTATAGAGAAAATCGATGACATGAGAAAAGAGTCGCCCAATCTCGCAAGAGAAATTAGCGATTTAAGCACTAGTGTCAATAATGCCAAAGTGGAGTTCCACAATGGAAGTTGGATAAAAATTGTTGCTAGTAATGAAGGGGCTCGTAGTAAGAGAGCGAATATTTTAGTAGTGGATGAATTCAGGATGGTTGATATCAATATTATTACAACTGTATTGAGAAAATTTCTAACATCTCCAAGAAATCCAAAATACCTAGAAAAACCAGGATATAAGCACTTACAAGAAAGAAATAAAGAATTGTATTTGTCCAGCTGTTGGTATAAATCTCATTGGTCATGGAACAGGCTGCTTACATATTTTAATAATATGGTCGAAGGAAAGAGATATTTTGTTTGTGGTTTGCCATATCAGCTATCAATAGCAGAAAATCTGCTCATGAAAGAGCAAGTATTAGATGAAATGTCAGAAGACGATTTTGACCCGATTTCTTGGTCGATGGAAATGGAGTGTCTGTTTTTTGGAGAAAGTGAGAAAGCATACTTTAAATTTGATGAAGTTGAGTCTAATAGAGTGATAGTTCAACCACTGTACCCTCCGAGGTATTACAATTTAGTAAAAGATAGCTCATTTAAATATATACCAAAAAAAGAAAAGGAAGTAAGGTTTGTAAGTTGTGATATTGCCATGATGGCTGGTAATGAAAATGACATATCAGCATTTACAGTATTTAAACTTAAACCCTACAAAAATGGATATGAAAGACAAGTAGTATACATTGAAACAATTTCTGGAGGACATACTGAAACACAAGCATTGAGAATTAGGCAAATTTTTAATGAATTCGATTGTGACTATATAGTACTAGATACACAAAATGCAGGGATTGGTGTTTATGACCAACTATGCAAAGATAGTTATGATAGAGAAACTGGCGAAGAATATCAAGCATTATCATGTATAAATGATGAAAAAATGGCTGACAGATGTTTATCCCCAGATGCACCAAAAGTTATTTATAGTATTAAGGCCAATCAATCATTCAATAGTGAAATCGCACTGAGACTAAAAGATTCGCTAAGACGTGAAAAAATTAAATTCCTTGTAAATGAGAATGATGGAACTGAATATTTGCGTAACCTAAGAGGATACGACACATTGCCAGCCGAAACAAAGGCACAAATGGAATCTGTGTATTATCAAACGACCGCACTGATAAATGAGATGATTAACCTAAGCAATGAAGGAAAAGAAGACATCATCAGGCTTAAAGAGCCTAGTGGAGGAAGGAAGGATAGATACACATCTATTGCATATGGAAACTATTTCGCCAGTACGTTAGAAAAGGATATGATGAGAGATGAATCTGAATATGAATTCGGGTTCTTTTTTAATTAATAAAAGTGTGGGGAGGTGTAGAAGTGTCAGAGCAATTACCACTTGAAGAACAATCATTTGAAATAAATTCAAATTTAACTCCATTCGAGTTTATAATATGGGGCAGAGATTTTACAGAAGCAAGTATTGAGTCAGTAAAAAAATGGATGAAAGACCCCATGACATACAACAAACAAATTAGGGATTTATCCAATCAATTGTACAATGCAAATGGCATATACACAAACGTAATAGATTATACGGTAGCTATTCCCACACTAGACAGAGTGGTGTACAGCCTAGATAAAGAAAGTAAAAAATATGCGTCTAATAAAAAGAAGTTTATCCAAGCATTAAGACTCATGAAAGATAAAGTAACCACAAGAGACTTACTGTTTAAAGCAGCACTAGAAGGAATTGCTTTTGCTTACTTTGAAACAAGTGAAACCGCTGGAATGGACAGAGGTTTTTTATCTGATGATGAAGTCGGGACGATTACTGAAATAAATCAATCTTTTAATTGTAGCGTAATTCCATTGCCTACTGATTATTGTAGAATAGTTGGAACCAAAAACTCATCATATGTTATTGCATTTGATATGAGCTATTTCGACCAATTTCGAAGTAACGGATTGTCTAAAAAACTTGTTGCATACCCAAAAGAAGTGAGAGATAAATATAAAACCTACAGAAAAAACCCAAACTCATATCGTTGGGCTATACTAGATAACAATAAAACCATCGCTATAAAAGTTAGAGCAAAAAGAGAAGAAAGATGGGGTAGACCGTTAGGACTAGCAGCTTATGTTGACATGATGTATGATTCTTATTTCACAGAAACAAAAAGAAAGGTTTTAGATGATGTGAATAATACAATAATATATCAAACGTTCCCCGAAGGTGATAAAAAGGGAACATCATCACTAACACAAAATCAACAAAAAGAACAGCATGACAATATTAAAAAAGCACTATTTACAAAGGGTCAAGCTGGTGGAGGTATTAGTTTCTTTTCTATTGCATCTGGAACAAAGTTAGACAAAATAAAGACCGATGTTGAAGTATTAAAAACTGGCAGTGAACCCGAACTAATAAAACGCATAGCTACAGATTTAGGGTTTGCTGGAAGTGCTTTAAATGGTGAGGATAGCAATTTTAGTTCACAGCAGATGAATATTGAATTGGTTACAAAAGAAGTATTAACATGGTTAGAACAAATTGAAGAAGAATATAACAAAGTTATCAATGCAAATATTATTAAAGACCCTAATTGCTATATGCAATTATATTATATACCAACGACAATAGCGAACAAAGATAAATTTGTAGGACATATGAAGGATTTATATACAATGGGGAAAGGAAGTTTACAAATGTGGATAGCAGCTACAGGAATAAATCCACAAGCGTACTTGTCATTGATGGATGAGGAGTTAGAAGAAGATTTTGAAAATAAATACCCTCTACACAAAACTTCATATACTCATTCAGAAAAAGATGCAGGTAGACCATCCGAAGATAATCCAGATAATAAAAACACAATTAGGTCAAAAACCAATAATAATCCTGTTAGGCCATCATAGGAGGTGATGATATGTGAAAAATTTTATAGAAATATCCAATGCTAATAAAGTAACTGGTAGGAGAGAGGTAAAGGCCGTCATTCATGAAATCTATGATACTAATGATAAATATAATAAGAATGGAATTTCATGGAACGAGCAATACACTAAAAACAATATAGATACGGTAAAAGGAATGCCTATATGTGTAGAATTTTTAGATTATGAAAAATCAGAGCCTTTTGGTCATGGAGAAACTGGTATCAAAGACGGAAGACCATTGTTTGAGGATTCCGTTATGGTAGGCATCTTTGAGGAAGGCACAATCGAGGAAGTGGAAGTAAAAGGCAACAAAATAAAAGCATTGGTTGGTAAGGGCTATATTAATGAACAGAGATACCCTTTATTTGTAAGGTGGCTAACATCTGAGATGTATGATAATAAACCACCTGAAGGGTCTGTTGAAATATGTGTAAAAGATGGCAATGAAACCATTATATATGAAGGTGGATGGAAGGAAAAGGGTAGAGTTCCACAAATTTATGACTATACTGGCTATTGTATATTAGGGGTAGAACCTGCTGATGATTCGGCAGTTGTTTTAGAATTAAATAAGCATAATAAAAAGGAGGAAAATCTAATGGATGAGAAAACAATAATAGAATTAAACAACAAGATTGAAGCAAAGACGACTGAGATTAATGAATTAAAAAATGACATTAAAGAAAAAGAAGGTGCAATAAGTGAACTAAATGAAAAGATTGTAGAGAAGGATGCTTTATTAGAAGATAAATCTAATGAAATAAATACCCTTAATGAAACGATTAAAACAAAGGACGAAAAAATTGAGACAATAACTAATGAACTAAACGAAATTAAAGCTGAAATGAAAAAATTAGATGACGAGAAATTAGTCAATGAATTAAATTCTAAATTGACAGCCTATACTGACGAAGAAAAAGAAATTGCTAAAGATTTAGTAGAGAAGTTTAATGCAGAGCCTTCTGAAGAATTATTGGGCAATATTATAGCAGAAATTAACAATGCAATTGCTAAAAAAGTCTTAGAGGAAAGAGTAAATAAAGTAGAAGTTGAAGTTAATGCAAAAGCAGATGATATTTACGGAGATATTTATGAGTCAAATAGTGAAGAGTTCACAGAAGATGACTTGTATTAATCATTTTAAAATAATAAAAAGAGGAGGAATTTATCATGTTTAAACCAATGACTATTGGATATTACAAACAAGTTAGAAATAACCCAAGATGTAAAGCAGAAGTAGATTTAATGGCAGGTATGGTAGTTGTAGTGGATGAGGCAGGCAGAAAAGCAGCACTTCCTACGGCTGAAGAGGCGAAAGGTGAGATATGGATAGTGTCAAACATCATTGATAAGCCAGAAATAAGGAATAAAGAGGATTTTACCGTATTGGCTGGTGAGTATGTTAGAGCTGATTTTTTAGCAGATGCTAAAGAATTGCCAATAGAACTAGATTTTAGAGTAATTGGTACTGATTTTGACACTATCAATATTGGTGATAAGTTAGTAGCAAATGCTGAAGGTAAATGGGAAGTTGCAGTTGATACTACTGGATATGCAGTGTCATTAGAAGTAATTGAAAAGTCTGGCTTTGGAGACAAAGGTGTAGCAGCCGTAGTTAAAATTGCCTAGTTGTGTACTAACAATATAAAATAATAGGAGGTAAATATAATGGATACAAAAATATTTGAAATGAACATGAACAATACAAGAAAAGACAGTGACTTAATGATAAATACAAAGTTAAATGAAAAATCCCCTATAGTTGAAATATTTTCTGATGTAGTTGAGGGGAGAGATACATCTAAGCATGGTAAGAAAACTGATGTAGCAATGGATAAGATTAAAGAACTTGGACAAAAATCTATGCATGGAGATGTGATGGCTAAAGCTGAACTTAACACAATTCAAAGATATGCCTTAGAACCACATTTGCAAAACTTAATTCAATTATTCAATTTCATGGGTACATATAAAGAAATAGGATATGATGTGCAGCCAATGGTGAGAACCTATAAGCATGAGTCTGTAAGAAGTCAATTCCAAGCTACTCATGGCGACGTTCCATTTGCAGTAACTAGTTGGGAAGAGTATCCAATCTCTACTCAAAACATTTCATCTGGTTATGCAGTAGACTATAGAGAAATTGCATCTGGAAACCTTGATAAAGTTTCTGAGGGTATGGAACAAGTGAAGATAGATATGATGAATAAAGCCATGTATTATGTAATATACAAACTTTACAGTGGAATAAAAAATGCTACAGGCGTAAAATATTTTGCAGAAACCGCTGGAGTTACAAAAGATGCTGTAGATGACATATTAACAAAAGTTAGGAGATTTGGGAAACCAGCTATAATGGGGGATTATTCAGTAGTATCTCAATTAAATAGTGACGCTTTTGATATTAGAACTGGTTTAGTATCTGAAATTGTCTTAGAAGAATTAAGAAAAACGGGGCTATTAAGCTATTACAATGGTTCACCAGTTGTTGAATTGCCAAATCAATATAACTTAACAAAATTAACTACTGATGGTACTAATTTTGAAACTTACTTACCAGAAGGGTTGTTATTCTTTGTGCCACAAGGACAAGTTGCACCACTTCAAATATTCAAGAGAGGTGGATTAACGTCTATGACTGGACAAGACATAGTAACTGGCACTGAATTGACAAGATTTGACATGGAAATTGGTGCAGATTTAGCAAAAGGTAGAGAGTACGAAATAGGACTATTATCCGACTCAAACTTTGAGGTTCCAGTAATAGAATAATATTAGACAGGCAGTAGGGGTATTTAATACCCCTCTATCTTATTTTCTTAAAGGGGGTATACAATGAGTAATTTAAATATGGATGAAAGGGTTCCAGTGAAAAATCTTTGCGACTGGGATGTTTATTTTGACAGAATAGAGACTGTTGGTACAGTAAAAATACCAAGAAAAGGGATTATGAGGATAAGTAGAAGTGAAATACAATCTCAGGTTTATGATAGAAACCCATTTTTTGTCGGACTAGATGGCAAAGGTTCACATGCAAAAGTATACATAGATGACAAACCTACAAGAGTAATAATTGGATTCGAGGATGAGGAATCTAAAGAAAAGCAGCAAATTTTAGATACTGAGAGAATTAATCAAATATTAGAATATAAAACAATGAACACTTTCAAAAAGAGAATACAAGAAGAAGTAAAGACGCACGCAGAAAAGGCTACATTAGTAGAAGAGGCAAAGAAGGCAGGGCTCAACGACCATGAGAAAATTAAGTTCATAGAAGAGTATACTGGCTTTAAATTTGGAGATTAAGGGGTGGTATAATGACTACTCCATATGGGAAAATACAAAGAGTTTTTCATTCTAGTTTTCAAGATAAAAAAGAGATTATACCAGAGCTAGAAGAACAATTTTTTATTAACGCAATAGGTGACTTTAGCTTAGACTTATATGATTTAGAATATGAGACCGTTATTAATACAGATGGAGAAGTTGGATTTGAAATCAAACAGGATTTATCGCAAGCAGAGGTAAACTTGTTAGGCAAACTAATGTATAAACACTACCTTCACCGAGAAAGAGATAGGATAATGAAACTAAACAATATAGTTGGGAGAGACATCAGACTAACTGGAATGAGTGATACCAAGCAGGTAATAAATAAAATGTATGATAACACAATAAATGAAATTGATGTGATAATGACTAAGTTGAAAAATAATACTTATTATGAATAGGAGGTGTTAGTATGCCAAAAGAGTGGTATCTAATGGGGGCTAACACCTATTTTTCTGGTGGAGAAATAGAAAATTTTGATGATTATGCCAGAGAAGGTTTTAACGAATTATTATACGCATCGCCCGAAACTGAAAATGTACTAATAAACAATGTTCAAAAAAGGGTTATCATACAAAACACCATGACTGAAAATCTAAAACTTATAACTATTAGACATATGCTATCTCACATTGGCGACTCCAAGGAGGGTTGCTATGTAGATTTTAGAGGCAATAAATGGCTTGTGTTAGCCATACCAGAAAACAACAAAATGTATGAAAAAAGTATTATTCAATTATGCAATCATAATCTTAAATGGATAGATAAAAACGACAATCTTGTTATTAGGCCCAGTATAATATCAGCAAAAACACTTTACACTACGGGAGTCAAAGAGGGGAAACAAGTGGTGGTTCCAGATGGTATGGTTGGTATCCAAATACCTTATGATGAGGATACCAGTAGACTTGCTAGAAATGACAAGTTTATCTTTAACAACACAAAATACAAAATAACATTTTACAATAAAGCTGAATTTCCAGGATTATTAGTCTTAATTTGTGATGAAGAATTGCCAGATGAAAGAGTGGATGATTTAGAAAATGAAATTGCTGGCAGATATAGGTCAGATGGAAGTGACAGATTGTCAAGACCTCCATCAGAGCCCGAAATACCAGAAGAACCAAAAGGCGACTACACAATTAAACTAGAATGTGGTTATGATTCACTTGTGTTTGGATTGCCTATCGACTTTACCGCAAAAGTATATTTAGATGGCGAAGAGGTAGACAAAATAGTCAAATTTGAATTAGTAGAAAATCAACATTTGGCATGGATAGAAGTAGATGAAAGCAATCCTAATATGTGTAATATATATGGGAATAAAGAACGTGATAGTGGGACAGTTACATTAAGAGTGTACTTAATTGATGATAAAAATGTTTATATTGAAAAAGAATTAAATGTCGGTGCATGGTAAGGAGGGGGATAAATGAGAAACACAAGTTTAAAATTAAAACATATATCAGAAAATACTTCTAAACTAGTAACAGCCATTTTATTAAATCAAGACTTATTAAAGTATATTTATTATTTAGATAATGCAGTGCATCCACTTGATAAATCTAATGCAGACGTTAGTTGGCTTAAAGTCAGAGATAGTAATTTTATATTTGCACATTTTAATGAAGAAATATTAACTGATAAAAAGATACTGGTATTTTTTAATCCTATGACTAGTGATTTTAGAAATCCCACCTTATCCAAGGATATATACTCTTTAAGCGTAGCGATTCCACATAGGTACTGGGTGATTGGTAATAATAGTGGCTTTGAACTAAGGGGCTGGTCAATAATGCGAGAAATTGCTAAAACTATAGACCAAAAAAATATAGCTGGAATTGGTGATGTGCTTATGACTAATGTTCAAGCTGGAAAACTAAATAATAGCTTTAGTATTATATCTTGCAGCATTGAAACTACAAACGCATCGGTCAAGGGTTTTGGTGAGTAGCTATGAAATTTTACTTAGACAACATACAAGATGATATTATGGATAATATACCCGATTTATATATAATTGGACTACCAGTAAGAACAGAAATTGGCATTTTATATCCATTGCAAGTTATTGATTATCCTAAGTTTGTTCCATTTATTCAAATACTTAACATGGAAGATTTTGAGTTTAAGGACACAATGAAGATAAGTATGAAAGAAAGTTTACAATCAGAGAATGAGCCATACACTGAGGTTATAGATGCAATTTTCGATGAAATAAAAGATATACATTTTTTCTATTTACTAATGGAGCAAAAGGATAATGTTGATAGTGGATTTAATGCTATATACAATCATTATAAAAAATTATTTAAAATGTGCTTTCGTGATGATGTATTCGACTTAATTCAAAATCATGAAGAGTTTGAGTATTATAGAGATTTGATTAGGGAATTCAATGGAGTGGAATATGAGAAACCTAATCCAAATCCTGAAATAAGAAAATTTGATAATTATAAAAGATTATTAGCAGCTAGAAAGGGCGATATAATTACGTTTAAAGGTATGTATACATCTGTGCTAGTTGCTACAGGTATGAGTCCTAATAACTTGACACTATACCAATTCCATGAAGTATTTGATAGGATAGGTCATTTTAAAAATTTTGATGTAACTATGCTTTATAGGTTATTGGATAGTGAGATGGAAATTCAGAGTTGGTATGGCGAAACTAAGAAGAAGGAAGATGCAGTCATCACAGAAGAACAATTGCAAAACGCTAAAAAACAAGGTAAGCAAGGATTACAAAGTGATTTGTAATCTTTTTTTATATTAAAAATATTATAGGAGGTAATTAATATGGGGAAAACATATATAGTTAAAGACGTCATGGAAGCATATTTTGAGTCAACTAACGGTAAGAATTATTTTCTAGGTCTTACTACTGAATCTAGTGTTGCAAGAAATATGACACAAGAATTAATAAAAGCTGGTATAGGTTCAAAGGTAGTAGGTGTACTAAACAATGACGATGGTTGGGCAGTAAATGTTACCACAGGAATATTCTATGAAGATTTAGCAGAGTTACAAATTGGTACTGAGTTTGAAAGTGCTACAGATTTA
>NFYZ01003960.1_pt1 | contig 10706 bp, 13 predicted proteins | sample 1092561 | NCBI WGS metagenome assembly NFYZ01 (sample SAMN03609887, study PRJNA323583) | gut metagenome | isolation source: feces | host: Rattus norvegicus | place: Malaysia | collected 2013 | reverse complement strand
GGGAGAAGAATATGCAATAAAGGAAATGACTAATCCATCTAGAACAGTAACATCAACAGTAAAAATAAAAAATTCAACAATACCAAGACTACCTGTCAAAACTAAAGGTGAAATACCAAAGGATAAAATCTTTGAATGTATGGATATTATAAATTCTATAGAAGTTTCTGCCCCTATTAAAAAAGGAGACATTATTCTTGAAAATGTCCTAGATACTAATATTGATATAATTGCTACAAGAAGTGCATAAAGAATTTTGACTTAATAAAACACCTTTCCAGTTATGTTAATTACTACTGGAAGGTGTTTTAAATTATTTTAAATTCGATGATTTTCTAAATAAGTTATAAACTCTTCTTCTTCCTTATTATCCTTAAAAGCTCTTTTCGGTACTATGTAAGCCTTAATAGAATCAAGATAAATAAAAATATGTTCTTCAGTTTTAACTATTTTCTCAATAGAATTCCAACCTATTTCTAATTTCTCTGCCTCATTAGTTTCAGTAATACCATCTTCAGTTAAAGATAATTTATGTTCTCCATACAAGCTATTAGAATTTCCCTCGCCTAACATTTTCTCTACATTCTTTTTAACAGTTTTATTAAAATATTTAGGGTAAAAAACAACCCAAAGTGTATAAGCAATAATAAATACCGTCATCCAATAGCTAAAAGGAATATCCGTACTTTTTTTCAAAGCAAAAGGTACTAATAAAAAAATAATAGAAACAAGATACCTTTGTATAAATACATTTTTCTTCATGGCTTTGGAATTCTCTACATAATTCAAATTAAACTCAATATAATCATCCTTATTTAATTCATATTTTATTTCCATATTTCCTCCTTCAATTTAATATTCATTAAATTCTCATATCAATAAATACACTATATAATCATATATATTTTATGTCAATACAAATTTAATTTTAAAATGGTATAATATTATAAGGTGATAATTATGTGCTATGTATATATACTGAAATGTTCTGATGATACTTTATATACTGGATGGACCAATAATTTAGAAAAAAGAATTGAAACTCATTCAAAAGGAAAAGGTGCTAAGTATACAAGAGGAAGATTACCTGTAAAGCTTGTATATTATGAGGAATACGCGAATAAAATATCTGCTCAAAAACGAGAGTATGAAATAAAACAATTTACAAGGAAAGAAAAACTAGAATTAATTAATAAATAGTTTATTTTTAATAATATTAGGATTAACTTCTAAACTATAAAATGTTATAATATATAGGATGTAATAAGTATAAAAAATTGGTGATAAAAATGATTAATCTTGAAATATTAGAAATGTTATATGTATTTTCAATATTTGCAATATTATTCTTTTGTTTTTCAAAAGTATTGCTTAACAACTTTAAAACCCCAGTATCTATAGATTATGCCTCTAATAAGATAACTGATAATTATAAAATTACAAATAATCTAACAGTTTATGACTATGAGGCTTATAATCATTTTTTAATATGGCTATTTGTGATGGAGTCCTGAGTTATAGTATTTTAAAATTAAATTACTAAGAATATTAGGAGGTTTAAAATACTATGACAAATTTATTTAATCATGTTTTTAGTCTGATTTTCAATTTTACTAATGATTATGGTATTGCTATTACTATTTTTACAGTATTAGTTAAATTAATATTATTGCCTTTAACTATTAAACAAAAGAAATCTATGAAAGTTCAACAAAAATTAAGTGTACAAGTAGATGATTTGAAGAAAAAGTATAAGGATGATGAAGAAAAACTCAATAAAGAAATGATTGCTCTATATAAAGAAAACCCTGGAAGTGGCTTAAGTATACTTTTACTTTTTATACAAATGCCTATTTTAATTACAATGTATAGAACTTTTTCAAGTAATATTTTAGATGCATCAACTGTTTTGCTACCTTGGATAAATAATTTATCTAATCCAGATCCTTATTTTATTTTGCCTATATTGTATATTGGAACTCAATTATTACCCAGTGCGTTAGCTACTTTTGGTATAATCAAAAATTCAACATTACCCAAACTATCTCTTACATCAGTTTTAACTGCTATAATAATAGGACTGATGTTTTTAACAAAATCCCCAGCTGCATTAGGTATATACTTTATAACATCCAATATAATTATTAATATCGAACAATTTATACCTATATCTGATTAAAAAAGAGAGTAGTTTCATCTACTCTCTTTCATTTACAGGGTACTATAAATCTATTGTCTCTATATCTGGACTTAATTTATAGATTAAATCTTTTCTCTCTACTATTATATTAATCTTTCCTTTTAGTTCCTCATCTTTTCTTATCATATTTAGTAAGTTTCTATTAGGATTTATAGCTATCGGATTTTCAACCATTTTAAACATAGATAAATCCCCAACTGTATCACCATAGGAATAGCTTTTCTTTAAATCTACATTATGTTTTTGTACAAACTCATCAATAGTTTTTTGTTTATTTTTAGAATCCCACATTTTAATAACTTCACCAGTGAAATTATTATTTTCATCTACTATATATTTACTACCTCTATATTCTGTTACATTATATTTTTCAGCCATTTTTTCAACTAAAAAGTCTGGTCCTCCCGATATAAAAAATACCTTATGTCCATTCTTTTTATGCCAATAAATTCTTTCCCTAGTATATTTATATACTTTGTCTCCATTTATCCTTATTACTTGACTAGCAATAAAATCTATATGGTTTTTATTTATTCCTTTTAGCTCTCTAAGATAATACTCTGCTAATTCTTCTAAATAATCTTCAAAATCTCCATACCTTTTTTCCCATTCAGAATAACTGTGTTTCACATGGTTATGCCAAATTGCTGGATCTATTACTTCGTATTTAATCATCTTCTTAAAATGTTGTATCATAAGAGAATTCCTATAAAGAGTTCCATCAATGTCAAAAAAAGCACCTATATTTCCCATAATACACCTCCATTAAACTTCTTTCTTTTTTATATACATTTCTACACTATATTCTTTCTTCTCTAATCTAATACAATGTTTTTCATAATTCACTTCAAAATTAGCTATAGCTGATTGAAGATCAATACTATTTAATATATGAATCGTACAAAATTCATTACCTTTTATTTTAGTAAATCTAATAACAATATTTCTAACCTTTGGAAATTGAATCCTTCTATTTATATACTTTGGAATACCTTCAATATGTAAGTTTAAGGTCCTAAAATTCAAAGGTATAAGCAAGTCTATATCTGGGCCTTCCTCTCTTAATATCCTTATTTCAAAGTCACTAATTATTAATAAACTTCCACTTTTGTATCTCATATTATATATCACCCTTTGTTAAAACTTTGCAAAAAGACCTGAAGAGTTATCTCTCCAGGCCTTTTTGTAAAGTTTCTCTTTGTTTATATTAAACAATAGTTACGTTCGCTGCTTGTGGTCCTTTTTCTCCGTCTACAATTTCAAATGTTACGTTTTGACCTTCTTCTAAAGTCTTGAATCCTTCTTTGTTAATTTGGGAAAAGTGAACAAATACATCATTTCCATCTTCTGTTGTAATAAATCCAAAACCTTTTTCACTGTTGAACCATTTAACTGTACCGTTAGTCATGTAAAAAACCTCCAAAATTTTATTCCTTTAATTCCTTCTAAACCACTATATGTATAAAAATCTTCGAAATTATAATATTCTGCAAAACATCGATGATAAAAGGATAATTTCATTAATTTTTAAACAATTTATTTATTATGAATTAAAGCTAACTCATTATACCATTATATTAAGAAGTTTACAACCCTTTTTGTCTACTTTTCATACTTTTTTATTACATTTTTAGCTTCATCTAATATTTCATCCCTAAGTTTCATAGGTTCAATTACTTCTACAAAACTTCCCATACTCATAACCCAAGCCTTGACTTCTTCATATCCTTTAAGTTTGGCTTCAAAGTATATAGTTTCCTCATCAATATCTTCTATAATCTGGTTCATTGAATACTGTCGTTCTCTAACTATTTGACTCATTGGATAATGTATTTTTAACTTAAAATTAGTAGGTTCATCATCTATTATTCCAAAAGATTTATTAATAATTTTTTTCAAATTATATTTTACATTAGTTTTAAACTTATCATTTAAAATCTTAAAATTATTAACTCTAGAAAATTTAAAAAATCTAACTTCTCTCCTCACTTCACAATAGCCATAAAAATACAAAGCCCCTTCATAGTCAAATACACCATAAGGATGAATTACTCTAGTTCTTAAGCGTACATTATCTCCTCTTCTTCTTATGGAACTATAACTCATTTCTATTTTATTTTTTCCCCTTATGGCTTTATTAACATCTACCCATATTCTCTTTTCTTTTTCTTTCATTTCTATAGGCTTTAAATTATCTTTCCTATAATAAGAAATATTATCGAAATCCCTCTTCGCATTAAGTATTTTACTAGCCAAGGTTTGAAACTCCACAGAGTATGTATAATTACCACTCTTAATTACTTCTGTTGCCATCTTCAAAGCTTCCAGTTCTTCATCAGTTATACCTAATCCTTTTAAGTCTAAAGTATTTTCTAAATAATAACCTCCATATCTACCTGCCTTAGAGCCTATGTATATGCCGGCTATTTCTAAATCTTTCTTGTACTCATTTACCATACGTGTTGTTACTTCTAATATTTCTGCTATTTCTGCAGCTTTCATAATACCTCCTGTTTGTAAAAGCATATACATTGTAAGGGCATTAGAAAGTCTTGACATTTTTTTACCTCCCTTTCTAAATTTTTGTATACAATAAAGTAAACATTCTATAAGCTAAGCTCTGAATCCTTTTTCAGCAATATTGAAAACCAAATTGTCATTATAATTCCTTTAAATACGCTACTAATACTTATACTCCACCATACTCCTTTTAAGCCTAATGGCGTTTTAGTTGAAAGTATTAAGGACACTGGAATACGAAGAGCATTAAATATAATTCCTACTATAGCCGGTGGAAGAGTCTTACCCAAACCATTAAAAGCACCACCAGTAGCTATTTCTATAGACATAAAAAATTGAGATATTCCTAAAATCCTTAAATATATAATGCCTTCTCTTATTGCCTCTTGATCATCAGGTATAAATAACTTAAATATCGGTTCTGCAGCAAATACAAGTAGCAATGTTGCAAATATGCCTATAATACCTATAATAGTAATACCCCTTGCATATCCCTCATGGATTCGTTCTTTTTTCTTTGCACCATAATTTTGCCCCACAAAAGCACTTAATGCTGTAGAAAATCCTCCCGCGGTCATCCAGGAAATTGATTCTATTTGTGAACCTACTTTTTGAACTGCTATTGGAGTAGGACCCCATTGTGCAATTATTTTTGCTATAATCATGGCAATAGAAGCAAATGCCCCCGTTTGCAAAGCTGCTGGAAAGCCTAGTTTAAATATTTTTTTAACATACTTTTTATCAGGCTTTTGAAATAAATTCAGATTGCAAAATAAAGAAAGTTTACTACTATTTATTTTTATAAATATAAGAGTAGCAACAAATTGTGCAATTACTGTTGCTAAAGCTGCTCCTTTAATGCCCATCTTGGGAAATGGACCCCAGCCAAAAATTAATAAAGGGTCAAGAACTATGTTTATAACTAGTCCAATAGAATTTATAATAAATGGTGTAATACTATTTCCAGCACCATTGAATATGCCTGCAAAAACAGGATTTAGAAAATAAAAAATCATTCCAAAAGAAATTATAACTAAATAATCTACTGCCATATTAATTACTTCACTATCTCCCAAATCAAAAAATCCTATTAATTTGTCTTTAAAAACTATAAGCAACAATGAATATAATAAAGCAATAATAATATTTAATTGCAAAGTATGGGAAACATAATGTCTAGCAGCATCCATATCATCTTTACCATAGGATTGAGCCACCCCAACTTCTGCACCTATTTTAGGTATTAAGAATAATGCAGACCCAAACCAAGTAAAAAATCCAACGGTTCCTGCTGCTGCTACTGCATTTGTACTTAATCTACCAAGCCATATCATATCCATGAAACTATAAGCCATCTCCACAAAAGAAGTCCCCATAATTGGTAATGCAAGTTTCACCAGCGTTTCAATTATATTACCTTCAGTAAGTCTTATCTCTTTGTTCAACAAATTACCTCCTGTTCCACTAAAATAACTTATATCTTTTTTAAAATTATCAATTGAATAATATTATATCATCATAAGATTATCTTGTACAAATTTAAAAGGTATACTAATTCATCAGTATACCTTTTAAAGAGTTCTTATTATATTGAGTTCCCTAATATATCCTCAATATTCTCTTCATTTAATTCAATATTATAAAATAATTTATAAAAATCTTTTGCTTCTTCCTTAATGTCATAGTCAACATTATCAGGATACATAATATATGCAAGCCATTTTATCCCCAAAATTCTATTTACAGCTGGTGGTCTATCAAACCAATTGAAAGGCTTATAGGGGGTTTCATATACCTTACCATTTTTAACTGCCTGTATATTCTTCCAGCTTTCATCAGTTTTTATATATTCGTAACTACTAGATACCCCATCACTTTTTGAAGGTGCCACAATTATTAACTCTGGGTCTTCTTTTAGTACTTCCTCAATAGAGACTTCAACTCTACCTTTATTTTCACTAGCGTCTCCTTCTATTACATTTACTCCTCCAGCAAGCTCAATTGACTGTACATGTCTTGACCCTTTAACCCCTGTCTCTAATCCTACCGGTCCACTTGCATAGTATATTCTTGCCCTTTCTTCTTCAGGAATATCACTTATAATATCATATACTTCCTTAAACAATTCATCTACATACTTACTTAATTCATTAGCCCTTTCCTCATTATCAAATATTTCTCCAAGTTCTTTATAAGTATCTGCTGTGTCTTCTATATCACCACTTAACATTATAACGGGAATATCTAATTGTTCTTGTAGTTTATCCATTTCATCTATACTACCTTCGTCTAGATTACCAATAGATAAAACTACATCTGGTGATATACTAATTATTTCTTCTGGGCTGGTTTCTTGACCCTTACCACCCGTGCCTCCTATTACTGGAAGAGATTGAAAATACTCTGAAGTATACTTTTTCTCATCTTCTGTCAAATTAACACTTATTCCTGCTAATTTTTCCTCATCAAAAGTATACATAAATATTGTTCCTACATAACTGGTTGTATAAACCTTTCCAATCTTTTCTGGTAGCTCAACTTCCCTTCCCGCCATGTCCTTATAGACTGCCGACTCTTCTTTAGGTGCTGGAGAGTCTACTACTTCCTTTTCCCCACTACATCCAACTAAGCTACTAGATAAAACTAGAATTAATACTAAAAATGCACTTAATCTTTTTTTCATACCTATCCCCCTTATTAGAATTTTATACCGTATATCTTCTACAAGAGAGACCAAATTCCTTTATAGATATTCTACAATTCTAGTTTCATCTATTTTATTAATTTTGATAAAATTTTAAACTCTGGTGTTCCTGCTTCTTTTAACAAATCAAATATAACTGTTTCTGTATTGGTTATTACTGCCCCCATTTCTTTCAATAAATCTAGTCCATTTTCATAGTTTTCATTTGTCCGGGAAGAAACGGCATCTTTTACTATGAACACTTTATAACCATTATCTATAAGATCTCTTGCTGTTTGAAACACACATACATGAGTTTCCATACCAGTTATTATTATTTTCTTTCTATCTATTTTCTCTAATATTTCTTTCACTTCATCTATGTAAGCAGTAAAATGAACTTTTTCATACCCATGTGCTTCTTCTAATCCCTTTTGTAATTCTGAAGCTGTTCTACCTAAGCCTTTAGGATATTGTTCTGTATAAATTATAGGGAAACCTAATTCTTCTGAAGCTGATATTAAGACATTAGTATTATTAATTACTTGATCCCTATCTTTCATAACCTTAGCCAATCTTTCTTGAATATCAATAATAAATAAAACAGAATCTTCATAGTTTAATGTAAACTTCTCCATAGTTATCCCTCCATAATTTTTATTTAAAATAATAAAATGTACTACCCTCATACTGTAGTACATTTTAGTAAACCTTTACAATAAATGTTCCAGTTTAATTCCTATATCATTAAAGTTTTCCCAAGGAATACAATCTATATTATTTTCTTTACAATAATCTAATAACCCCTCTTTGGCAAATATTATATCCGCTTCATGGGCAACACATCTATCCGTCCAACCATCTCCTATAAATATTACTTGTTCGTTGTCTTTTTTATAATTTTCATAATGTTTCACTTTACAATTTCCACAAGGTTCTTCGCTATATTTACATTTTTGCTTTTCATCATAAAACTTAACTTCCATGCCTTTATCATTAAATATAAATTTATTTGCATAAATCTCTGCATCATAAATTCCATATTTATTTAAAAAAGGCTTTATTCCATTTTCAAAGCCTCCACTAACTATAGCAAAGGGGATGTTTTTATTCTTAATATTTTTATAAAATTCTACAAATCCTTCTGTAATATTAATTTCATTTAATATAAAATCTATATATTCTTCTTCCGTTAGTTTAATATGCTTATATTGAAGTCTTATAGAACTAAGTAAATCCATTTTTCCCTCATTATATAATTTCCTTATTTCTTCATGTTTTTCTTTAGCAAAAGTACTAATCAATTTTAAATTAGTATCTATTTCTGTTATTGTACCATCAAAATCAGCTAGTATGGCTATGCCTTTAGACCTCATTTATTTCCTCCTTTGTAACAATGCTAAACTAAGTAATTATTTTCATTCAGATAGTATTATAGCATATAACAAGAGAATGAGAAAATTTAAAATTCATATTTAATAGGAATATTAGCCCTTATTTCAAATCCTTCATTTACATCGGTAATATAATCTACTCTTCCATCAATGCTTAATATTCTATCTTCAATTCCCTTAAGCCCATTACCCTTAATTATTTCACTACAGCCTATTCCATTATCTCTAAGTATAATATTTACAAATCCATCATCTATATCAGTATCAATACAAATTTCATCAGCCTGTCCATGTCTTATACTATTAGTTAAACCTTCCCTTATAATAGAGTAAATTGTATTTTTATAATTTAATAGTAATTCATCCACTTTCTTATTATAGTTGAAAATAATATTTACACTGCCAGTATTAGAAAAATTCCCAATAAGTTCCTCTATAGAGTATTTTAAATTAAAAGAATAATCTTCTTCCTTCAAAGCATATACCGCCTCCCTTAAACCCTCCATACTCTCTTTAGTTAATCTTTGACATTTATTAATTATTTCTTCTGTTTTTTCAGGATATTTATCTACTATTTTCCCAGCCACATCTAAATTCATATTCAATGCAGATAAATTATGGCCTAAATAATCATGAATTTCTTGAGCTACTCTACTTCTTTCTTTTGTAATTGTTAATTTTTCTATTTCTTTTGACAGTTGTTCTAACTTTTTATTCAATCTTTCTACCTTTGTTTTTTCAATATATAATGCTTTGTATGCATGTAATGAAAAGGAGTAGGATACTATAAAAAATAATATCATTATGAAATCAAATGCATTTTCTCTCCAGAAATTGATATTATATAGTTCTTTAAAAGAGGAAACCTGTCTTAATATAATCACACTAATAATGATGAAACAATCGGATATGAAAAGTAGCTTCCCTATTTTTCCACCAGTATACAAATTTATTTCATAGAAAACCATAAACATATAAATATCTATATATCCCATACCAAAATATGCCATTATCCCACTTATAATCGCTGAAACAAATAAAGATAGATAGTATCCATATCTTATAGATTTATAATATCCATATATTCTTAGATGATCATTTATAGCAACTACTAAAAATATACTAGCAAATAGTACAAAACTAGAGATGTCTCCTCTAGTTCTGTGGATTATATCTATAAAAAGAAAAATATACATTAGCCGACCAATAATAAAAAATTTATTTAAATACTTATTCATTCCCATCCCTACTTATTAATATTGTCCTAATAGACCTTTATTTTTTGCTACCTTTACACATTTATTAAACACAAATAATCCTATAGTAAAATATAGAATAGAATTTCCAATTATTATTCCATAGTCAAGAGCAGAAAAATCAGTAAAAGAATACCCTTCCATAGTATGAAAAATTTTATCCGCAGCATAGTTAAAAGGAATTAAACCTGATATTAATTTACTTTCAGGGATATTCGTAACTAAACCTATTAAGAAAAATTGAGCTAAATTTAGCAGCGATTGAACTTTTTTAAATATCAAAGCTAGTCCTCCACACATTAAGCCTAAGCCTAGTATACTGAATATACCAATGAATACACAAATAATAATCGAAAATACTTTTAATTCTAACCAATAACCAGTAGAATACATAATAATGAAAAGTAGAACTATCGATAATAATACATTTATAAATAAATTTGTTATACTTCTTACAACTAAAATTTGAGAAAGGTTAATATTTGACATATTTAGTTGTTCTAATGTTCCTTTGCTGGCATCATCTATTACGTTATATGCTATGTCTACAAAGGACATAATCATAATTGTCCATAAAAAATAACCAACAATAAGTCCCTCTAAACTATCTCCCATTTCCGCAGGTGATACTCCTAAGGAAGTTCCAAAACCTT
>NFYZ01001562.1_pt1 | contig 10710 bp, 12 predicted proteins | sample 1092561 | NCBI WGS metagenome assembly NFYZ01 (sample SAMN03609887, study PRJNA323583) | gut metagenome | isolation source: feces | host: Rattus norvegicus | place: Malaysia | collected 2013 | reverse complement strand
CAAGGTATATGCATTTGAATTTTAAAATAAAGTCTTCTTGTCAAAACAGATAAGGAGACTTTTGCTTTATATATTTGTTATTGGAGGAAATATTATGTTTAAAAGAGGGATTAAACTTTTTATTATCTTAGTTATAATAATTTTATTTTACACTGGTTACTACATACTTAATTTAGGAAATGATAAGGCTACAGTATATGAATATACTGAATCTAAAGAGCCAGAAGAGTCTTATGAAGAACCTAAAAAAGAAGAGAGAGTATATGATGAAGCTAAAAGTTATGAAAAAATATATGATAAAGTTAAGAATGGTTTAATTGAGGGGAAAAAGATTATTAGCTTAGTAGGACTTCGTGGTTCTGAGTCTAGTGATGTAATTTTTGAAATTCTAGAAGAAGTAGCAAAGGACAATCCTGAAATAATGTATTATGCTGGTGCAAGGTATGGAAATGGAGTTTTAATGCCTAGGTACGAAAAAGAAGTAGAGGAAATGAAGTTACATCAAAAGATGATAGGAGAGAAAAGAGAAGAAATATTATTAGAAATTATTACTCCCAATATGACTGATTATGAAAAAGTAAAGGCAGTTCATGATTACATAATTAATAATACTAAATATGATAGAACTTATCTTGAAGATAAAGAAATATCCCCAGAATCCCACACAGTTTATGGTACTCTAATTGAAGGGGTAGCTGTATGTGATGGTTATGCTAAAAGTATGAGGTACCTTTTAGAACCTTTAGAAATTGAAACCATTATAGTAAGTGGAAAATCAAGAGATATGAACCATGCCTGGAATATTGTTAAAATTGAAGACAATTACTATCATGTAGATGCAACTTGGGATGACCCTGTAACTGAGAGTGGACAGGATATTATAGCTTATGATTATTTTAATCTAAATGATGAAGATATTTCAAAGACTCATAGTTGGGATAAAGAAAAATATCCTTCTTGTGTGGCAACTAAGTATAATTATTACTATTATAATAATTTGCTAATTAATAATTATGATGAATTCTATTCTCTGTTGAAAGAATCCATACTTAGTGGAAAAGGTAATATTAGCTTTAGAATAGTGAATTATGATAAGGAAGTATATGATGTTTCAAATGCCATGAATCAGATAGCCGCTAATATTATCTTAGGATATAAGGGTATTGGTTTTAATTATAGTATTAATGAAGAATTAGGTATTATAAATATAAAGTTTCAGTATGAAAAATAAGTACAAGGTTGAATAACATTATATTTTCTTTTAAAATATAGTATAGACTAATAAGATTGGAGGCATGAAATGAAGAAAATATTTAAGTTTAAATTACTTATAGTATTAGCCATAATACTTACACTAACATTAACTGGTTGTATTACAGATGGAGAAAATGTTTCAAATATTGATAAAGATGAGTTAGAGGTACATTATATTGATATTGGACAAGGAGACAGTATTTTTATTCAACTGCCAAATGGAGAAACTACTTTAATAGATGGTGGACCTAGAGCTAATAGTGAAATACTTGTAAAATATTTAGAAGAACTAGGTGTTGAAAAGATAAACTATATGGTGGCTACTCACCCTCATGAGGATCATATAGGTGGATTACCTAATGTTATTAGGAATTTTAAAGTGGATAAAATATACATGCCAGATAAAACTGCAAATACGGCTATATTTGAAGAGTTTTTATTAGAAATTAAGAAAAAGGACGTAGAAGTTAATACAGTAAGTGGTGGAGATGTTTTAATTGAGGGGGATAGACTTAAGTATGAGGTAATGGCACCGAATGAAGAGAAATACTCTAATACTAATGATTATTCTATCGTTACTAAAGTTACTTATAAGAATAATTCATTTTTGTTTACAGGGGATGCAGAAAAAACTTCAGAAAAGGAGATAATAGAAAAAGGTTATAAGTTGGGCTCCGATGTACTCAAGGTAGGGCATCATGGAAGTAGTACATCCACATCTGAAGATTTCTTAAAAAAGGTACAACCTAAGTATGGAGTTATTTCTTGTGAAAAGGGAAATGAGTATGGACATCCTCATAAGGAAATAATTAAGATACTTGAAGATTATGGTGTTGAAATATTAAGAACTGATGAATTAGGAACTATAGTAATGACTTCTGACGGGAAGGAAATTAAAATAGAAGGATATAAGGACACTAATATAGAAATAGAAAATGATAAAGAAGGTTCCTTTATTGGTAATAAAAATACAAAAGTTTACCATTATAATAACTGTAAATCTTTGCCTAATAAAGAGAATCAAGTAATATTTAATACCAAAGGAGAGGCCGAGGAAAATGGTTTTGAACCTCATAGTAAATGTGTGAAATAAGGGGTGGAATTAAATGAAGGGAATAGTTGATAGAATAATTAAAAATATTGTAGTATTAGAAGTAGAGGATGAAATGATTAATATTGAAAAAACAAAATTTCCTGAAGAAATAGAAGAAGGGGATATAGTAAAGCAAGAAGGAGATAATTTTGTTATTCTCAAAGAAGAAACAGAAAAAAGAAAAAAATATATAGAGAATTTATTTAATAGTTTGATTAAAGATGAAAAAAATAAGTAAAATTCTATTGACAATTATAAAATAGTTTAATATAATAACGAATTAAATAATAAAAGATGAATATAAGACAGTGAAGGGAAGAGTAAACTATAGGGAAGTTTAAGAGAGTCGGGTATGGTGGAAACCGATACGGAACTTTAGTTGAAGAACATCCCTGAGTTTCTAACCGAAAGTTTATATATTATAAACAAGTAGATTTAGACGGTTCTAGTCCGATAAAAACTAGACAGTATCGATATTAAATCTGTACTGGTAAAGTAGTTGTATTATGCCAAAAAGGTGGTACCGCGGAAATCCTTTCGTCCTTTTAGACGAAGGGATTTTTATTTTTTGAGGAGGGGTAAAATGGCGAAGTTAGATATTAAAGAGACACAGAGAGCAATAAAAAAAATAAAAGATTATTTTGAAAATGAATTAGCTGAGAAATTAAATTTAATTAGAGTATCTTCACCTTTATTAGTAACAAAATCTTCTGGTTTAAATGATAATTTAAGTGGGAAAGAAAAACCTGTGTCTTTTAAACTAGGAAAATATGATAAAAAAGTAGAGATAGTTCAATCTTTGGCTAAGTGGAAAAGAGTTGCACTAAAGGTCTATAACTTTGATGAATACGAAGGTTTATATACTGATATGAATGCAATTAGACCAGATGAAATTCTTGATAATACTCATTCATTATACGTAGATCAATGGGATTGGGAAAAAATTATAAAAAGAGAAGATAGAAATGAAGAGTATTTGAAAAAAATAGTAGAGGATATATTTGAAGTATTTAAAAATACAGAAAGATATATTAATTCTATTTATCCATTTTTAGAGGAAAAATTACCAGATAAAATTTTCTTTATTGACTCTCAAGAGTTAGAAAATAAATATCCTAGTAAAGAATCTAAAGAAAGAGAATATCTTATTACAAAGGAATATGGAGCAGTATTTATTATGAAAATAGGTGAAAGACTAGCAACAGGAAAACCTCATGATTATAGGGCACCAGATTATGATGATTGGAAACTAAATGGTGATATTTTGTTTTATAGCCCAATTTTAGATGAAGCATTAGAGTTATCTAGTATGGGCATTAGGGTGGATAAGGAATCTCTAGCTAAGCAACTTAAAGAGGCAAAAGTAGAGGAAAGAATGGATTTAAATTATTGTAAACTTTTAATGGAAGAGAAATTGCCTTTTACTATAGGAGGTGGCATTGGGCAGTCAAGAATCTGTATGTATTTTTTAGAAAAGAAGCATATAGGTGAGGTACAAGCATCAGTATGGCCTAAAGACTTATTAAACCAATGGGAAAAGGAAAATTTATTTTTACTTTAGTTCCTATATAATATAGAATAGTAATAAAATATATACTAATTTTTTTAAAAAAATTAGTATATATTTTAAAATAATAGGAATTCCTCTATTATCTTTAAAAAAAATGTAGTATAATGATATATGTTTGTTAAGACAATTAAATAATATATTAAGAAATTGGTTTAAACCTCCATTTAATTGGTAACAATTGCAAAGGGAGGGATTTTTGTGGCTACGGAAACTGTAAATTTATGGGAAATGTACGAGAGGCTTAAACATAATTTTCTATTCAATAACGATATTGATTCTATACATATCCTCCTAACTCTTTATGATTTAGAGGAAAATATTAGTAATATATGCCCTAAATATATGTGTATTAAAGCTATAAAAAGAAGAATAAAATCTAAACTAAGAAAACGTAAGGATAAGGAACTGATTGCTAATAGTATAGGTATACTTATTCTAGAAGAAGTAGATAGGTTAGAACTTTCTTTTTATATTGATGGATATAAACAAGGTTATTATAATTCAAAATGGGTAAATATACTTGAGGAAAGAGCTTTACATTATTATTCTATAGATGAAATCTATGATAAAAAGTCCTTATTTCATTATTATTCTGATTATGGTGATATTAAAGAAATTAAAAGAAAAGTAGAAGAAGCTATAAGTCAAGTAGAAAAAGAAGAAAAATCAATTGAAAAACGGGTTTGTGATTATTGTGATAAGACAATAAAAGATAAAATATTGAGTTTAAATAGATATGTAGATAAACAATTGACTATTGATTATAACTTTTATCCATTACATATTAGAGAAGAGGGCTATATTTTAACCTTAAAAGAATTAAATGAATTATATGATATAATTGTAAAAACTTTAACGAAGAGCATTATTAAAATATATAAAGATGCTTATTGGTTTGGTCTAAATGATAAAGTTTTAAAAAGATACATATAAATGTATTAGAAATAAAGGGGGAATTAACTTATGTATGTAAAGAATCATTTTTTATCGAAAGAGAGATTAACAATAGTTTCACCAGAAGAAAGTATAGGCAGTGCTTTAGAAAAGATAAACAATGGTGACTTCATGTCTTTACCTGTATTAGATGGGGATGAATTTAAAGGGATTTTAATGAAAGAGGCTATTTTTAGAAACTATTTTGAAAAAGGTTGTTTAGATAAAGAAAAATATTTAGAGGAAACAAAGGTAAAAGATTTATATGGTCAAAATTATAAATCTATTAATGAAAATGAATTAATTGAAAATGCCTCTTATTTATTGAAGGAATTTAGAACACCTTTTTTACCTGTGTTTAATGGAGAGGAAAACTTTGTGGGGATTTTAACTCATTACGCTATATTTAATGCATTTTCGGAAATCTTTGGTTTTGAACAAGGAACTAGAATTGTAATAAATATGTTTGATATTCCTGGTCAATTAGCTAAATTAACAGAGGTCATAAGAAAAGAAGATGTAAATATAGTGAATTTAGCTGTAATGGACGCAAAAATTTTAGATGTTTATAAAGTTGTAATTAGAGTGGATACGGAAGATATCGATAATTTAGTAGAGAAAATAAACAGTGCTGGATTAAAAATTGCAGAAGTAACAAAAATAGATGAATAAAATTTTGTAAAGTGGGAAAAATATCCCTCTAGATGATACTGGAGGGATATTTATGAATAAGCCAAAAACCTTTGTAATAATTACATTCGTTTTAGCTATATTTATATTTAGTTTTGTTTATGGATATTATTTAATGGGAAGACGAGTAGGCCAAAAACCTCTGAATTCAACTGATAATATAGAAAAACCGAAAAATGAATTGGAAATAGTTAAGGATACTGAGGTAATTTCGCCAAACACTTTTATAGAAAAAAAGATTCACTACAAAAAATGTAACCATACTATTACAGAAACAGAATTAGCAGAGGATGTATTGATAAATAAATCAGAAGAAGAATTTAGAAAACATATGCAGGACAATTATCAAAATATAAAAATTACTTCTTTTTCTACTCAACGGATATTGCTGAGGGAGGAAAGAAACCATCTATGTCCTAATCACTATATTATAGGAGAGTCTGATGGGAAAATTGCGATTTTTAAAATAGATGAGTCTGGAGAAAAAGTTTTAGATAAGGTATTTAAAGATTGTCCAATAAATTTATTAAAGGATATAGATCAAGAAAAATTAAAAGAAGGAATTATTGTAGATAGTGAAGAAGAATTATCAGACGTTCTTGAAAATTTTATTAGCTAATAAAAAAATAAGTTAGTGAAAACACTAACTTATTTTTTATTTAAATGTTAAAATGGTATATAAGTTGTGAAAGGAGAATGTTATGATTGTACTAGGTATTGATCCTGGTATTGCTATTACAGGATATGGAGTTGTAAAATGTAAAGGAAATAGTTTCTATGCTATAGATTATGGAATAATAACTACAGAAGCTAGTACTCCTTTTCCAGAAAGATTAAGAATTCTTTATAATGAAATGACAAAAATTATTGAAAAATATAATCCTGAAGATTTAGCTATAGAAGAGTTATTTTTTAATAAAAATGTAAAGACAGCAATAAAGGTTGGACAAGCTAGAGGAGTTGAAATTTTAGCAGGAGTTAATAATAACCTAAATATATATGAATATACACCATTACAAGTTAAACAAGGTGTAGTTGGCTATGGAAGAGCTAATAAAAGACAAGTGCAGGAGATGGTGAAACTCCTTTTAAGTTTAAAACAAATTCCAAAACCTGACGATGCAGCTGATGCTTTAGCCATAGCTATTTGTCATGGACAATCTTTAAACTTTAAAGAAATGTTTGAAATGAAATGAATGGGGTGTTATAGTTGTATGAATTTATTTCAGGGAAAATTGTAGATATTAAAGAAGAATATATAGTACTGGAAAACAATGGAATCGGATACAGGATTTTTACTTCAAAAAATTGTATTAGTAATTTAGAAGTAGGAGCTACAGAAGTGACTATGTATATGTATCTAAGTGTAAGGGAGGATGCTTTGGTCTTATATGGTTTTAATAGTAGTGAAGAATTAAATATGTTTGAGCTATTATTAAAGGTTTCCAAAATAGGGCCTAAAATTGCTATAGGTATATTATCCGTCCTTACTCCTAATGATATTAAAGTAGCAATACTTAACAATGATGTTAAAGCTTTATGTACTGCACCTGGAGTAGGGAAAAAAACTGCTAATAGAATGATACTTGAATTAAAAGATAGAATAGATGATAATATTATTATTGGTGAAGAACCTGTCTCTGTAAAGACTGATAATTATCATGATGCTTTATACGGGTTAATATCCTTAGGATATACAAGAAATGAAGCTACTAGAGTGTTAAGTAAATTAGAAATAAACAATATGGCTGCTGAAGACATAATACGGGTGGCTTTAAATAAGTTGTCTAAAAAATAGAAAGAGGTTTTGATAAAATGTATGATGAAGACAACAGAATCGTAACAAGATCTTTAAAAATAGAAGATGTGGATAATGAAATGTCCTTAAGACCTAAATGGATTAATGAATACATAGGTCAAGAAAAAGTTAAGAATAAACTTAATATATTTATTCAGGCGGCTAAAAAAAGAAATGAATCTTTAGATCATGTACTTCTATATGGACCTCCTGGATTAGGAAAGACGACTTTAGCAAATATAATTGCTAATGAAATGGGAGTAAATATAAGAGTGACTTCTGGGCCAGCTATTGAAAGACCAGGAGATTTAGCTAGTATATTAACTAATTTAGGTGAAGATGATGTTCTTTTTATTGATGAAATTCATGGATTAAATAGAAGTGTAGAAGAAATACTTTATCCTGCTATGGAAGATTTTGCTTTGGATATAATAATAGGTAAAGGTCCAAGTGCTAGATCAGTAAGGTTAGATTTATCAAAATTTACTCTTATAGGGGCAACCACTAGGGCGGGTTTACTTACTTCACCTTTGAGAGATAGGTTTGGTGTTTTATTAAATTTAGATTTATATGATATAGAAAGTTTAAAAGAAATAGTTGAAAGATCTGCAAAAATATTAAATGTTAAAATTGATGAAGAAGGGGCCTATGAAATTGCAAAAAGATCAAGGGGAACTCCAAGGGTTGCTAATAGGCTATTAAAAAGAGTGAGGGATTATGCTGAAGTAGTGGAGGATGGCATAATCACCTTAGATGTTGCAAAGAAGGCCTTAAAAATGCTAGAAGTAGATCCTATTGGTTTGGATAGTGTAGATAGAAAGCTTATTATATGTATGATAGAAAAATTTGATGGTGGTCCTGTTGGACTAGATACTTTATCAGCAGCTACAGGAGAGGAAAAAACTACTGTTGAAGATGTATATGAGCCTTTTTTACTTCAACAAGGTTTTATAAATAGAACTCCTAGAGGCCGGACTGTTACTAGGGCAGCCTATGAACATTTTAATATACCTTATAACGGGGAGAGATAATATGGGTTATATGGGAAGAACTTTAATTATAATTGGACTAATACTTTTGGTGCTAGGTGGAATTTTAATTTTAGGTCAGAAATTTGGTTTGGGGAAATTGCCAGGAGACATATTTATCCAAAAGGGAAATTTGACTTTTTTCTTTCCTATAGTAACCTGTATAATAATTAGCTTAATTTTAACTATAATATCGAATATTTTTAGAAAGTAAAGGAATGATTTAATGAAAAAGGAAGATTTTTTTTATGAATTACCAGAAGAGTTAATTGCTCAAAGGCCTATTAAAAATCGTGAAGAATCTAGGCTAATGATTTTAAATAAAAATAGTGGCAATATAGGACATAAGAAGTTTTCTAATATAATTGAGTATATTCAACCAGGAGATTGTTTGGTTTTAAATAATACAAGAGTTATTCCTGCAAGATTATATGGTAGTAGATTAGGAAAAAAGGAAAAAGTAGAATTTTTATTACTTAAACGAGTTGAGGGAGATACTTGGGAGACTTTGGTTAAACCTGGGAAAAAAGCAAGACCAGGTGATAAATTAAGTTTTGGAAAGGATAGGTTATTTGCTGAAGTATTAGATATAAATACCGATGGTACAAGGGTTGTTAAACTTAAATATGATGGAATATTTGAGGAAATATTAGATGAATTAGGGGAAATGCCCTTGCCACCATATATTAAAGAAAATTTAGAAGAAAAGGAAAGGTATCAAACTGTATATTCTAAAGAAAAAGGGTCAGCAGCAGCTCCTACGGCAGGTTTACATTTCACTAAGGACATACTTAGTACCCTTGAAGCTAAAGGTGTTAAATTAGCATTTTTAACTCTCCACGTGGGTCTTGGAACCTTTAGACCTGTTAAAGTTGAAAATATTGAAGAGCACCATATGCATGAAGAATATTATGAGGTTTCAAAGGAAGCTGCAGATATAATAAATGAAACTAAAACTAATGGAGGAAGAATTATTGCTGTAGGAACTACAAGCACTAGAACATTAGAAGCTATAGCAGATGATGAAGGAAGAGTTTTACCTCAAAGTGGCTGGACGGATATTTTCATATATCCAGGGTATAAATATAAAGTTATAGATGGTTTAATAACTAATTTTCATTTACCAGAGTCTACTTTAATTATGCTAGTTAGTGCTTTAGCTGGAAGAGAGAAAATATTGAATGCATACAAAATTGCAGTTGCTGAAAAATATAGATTTTTCAGCTTAGGTGATGCTATGTTTATAATGTAGGAGGAAAATGATGGCTATTAAATTTGAATTAATAAAAGAATCAAAGAAAACTAAAGCTAGATTAGGGAAATTATATACACCTCATGGAGTAGTAGAAACTCCTGTATTCATGCCAGTAGGTACTAGGGCAACAGTTAAGGGAATGACTCCTGAGGAGACAAAGGAATTAGGTGCTAGTATAATATTATCTAATACTTATCATCTATATTTAAGGCCAGGCCATAAGTTAATTGAAGAAGCAGGTGGACTACATAAATTTATGAATTGGGATGGGCCTATTTTAACTGATAGTGGAGGATTTCAAGTTTTCAGTTTAGGTGAAATGAGAAAGATTACTGAAGAGGGAGTAGTGTTTAGATCTCATATTGATGGTTCAAAGCATATGATTACTCCAGAAAAGTCTATGGAAATACAAAACTCTTTAGGTTCAGATATTATGATGGTTTTTGATGAATGTGCACCTTATCCTTCATCTAGAGAGTATATTGAGAATTCTATGGAAAGGACTACTAGATGGGCAAAAAGATGTAAAGAATATCATAAAGACTGGAACAAACAAGGACTTTTTGGTATAGTACAAGGAGGCATGTATAAAGATTTAAGAGAAAAAAGTGCAAAAGACCTTGTAAAAATAGATTTTCCAGGTTATGCTATAGGAGGGTTAAGTGTTGGAGAGCCAAAGGAATTAATGTGTGAAATTTTGGATTTTACAACGCCTTTATTGCCTAAGGACAAACCAAGGTATAATATGGGTGTAGGTACTCCTGACTACTTATTTGAATCAGTTATTAGAGGTATCGATATGGCTGATTGTGTTCTACCTACTAGAATAGCTAGAAATGGAACTTTAATGACTAGTAGGGGAAAATTAGTCGTTAGAAATGCAAAGTATAAAAAAGATTTTAATAAATTAGACCCGGAATGTGATTGTTATACATGTACTAACTATTCAAGGGCCTATATGAGACATTTATTTAATGTAAATGAAATTTTAGGGGCAAGATTGGCTACTATACATAACTTATATTTTCTATTAAAGCTAATGGAAAATATTCGTGAGGCCATAAAAGAAGATAGATTATTAGAATATAA
>NFYZ01013681.1_pt1 | contig 10722 bp, 12 predicted proteins | sample 1092561 | NCBI WGS metagenome assembly NFYZ01 (sample SAMN03609887, study PRJNA323583) | gut metagenome | isolation source: feces | host: Rattus norvegicus | place: Malaysia | collected 2013 | reverse complement strand
TTGGCAGATACAAAGGTTGGTGCAACAGCAACTGTAACTTCTTGGGTGTCAAAGGATAAGGTGAACAGAGTAACATTCAGATTGAATGAAGGAAAAGAGAAAATGTTCTTGAAGCCAGAAATTGAAGGTGAGTTTATTGATAACAACCTTAAGTATGACCATGGAACAATAATTTCAATTGATGGAATCAATGATGTAAAGGATGACAGAAAATGGAAAGCTAACGTTACAAATGAGTTGATTAGACGTTATCCATACATCATGTCAAAGTCTGACATTAAGATTGAGATTAATGGAGAGTTGATAGAAAAGGATTTTGACAGAATGCACCTTTGTGAGCTTGGTGATAATATCAATAAGAATGGTGTATATCAAGTTGGAAATGATTTTACGTTCTATGTAAATGACCAGAAATTTACAAAAATTACTGATAAGGATGACGTAAGAAGTATCAAGTTCATTGGTTTGTATGTTAATCAAGAGTATGCAACAAACCACAAAGAAGAAAGAAATTACAAAAACGCAGGCCTTTTCACAATGAAGGCTGGTAAGTATATCAACACAGGTGGACTTGAAAGCCATGGCAATAATATATTGAGAGGTGGAGCAGGCTTGATGAGGGTTTTGGTTATGGTTGATGGTAACGAAGATATTCTTGGCGTTAACTCAAACAAAAATCAGACAATCAAATTCACTTATAGCATACTTGATTTATATCGTGACGAAAACAATAATACTGTAAATGAAGTATTATCTGCAATGTTCAATCGCTTGAGCAAGGTAGAGCATTTTCAAACTGATGGTATGTCAAAGGATTATCGTAAGGTTACATTTGACATTGCGAACAGACTTATCGCTAAATGTGAAAGCTTGTCTTCATTAAAGAAAGAAGTTATCTCTACTTCAAAGGAAAATGATGCCAAAGAAGAGCTTGACGTTGCGCTTAGTGACTCAACTACAAGTACAGTAACAGATACTGAGGTTATCAAGGATGCTTCAGAAATTGCATCTGAGATAAAGGAGAATGACGCAGTTAAGATGAATGATGCAATTGATATTTATCGTAACAAGTTAACTGGTTCAACAGAGGTTGCTATATCATCAACTTGTCCAATTACATCAGTAAGCGTAAAGGAAGATATCACTTTGTTATCAACACTTATGCTCAAGTATGGCGTTCAGAAGAAGAAGGTAAAGAACATTATCAACGAATACGTTCTTGAAAAGAGTAAATAATTATTCTTCAAACAATAGAATAGTTAGAATGTGAAAATAGTAACATTCTTTCTATTCTATTTTTTTTGTTTTAACATATTTTTTATATATATTTGCAATGTTAAAAATAATATTTAAAAATGTTAAAAATCATAAATAAACATGGAGTGTCGATTGCATATGACACAGAAAATGTAGCTGATATTTTTGCGACTAATAATGCTGTTTATATGTTGTCATTTCCGACAAATGATATATACATAGGCTCTTGTTGCGACTTATCCGATAGAATATCAAAGCATTGCTATAAAAGCTCAAATAAGAAAGTATTCTGTGAATTGGAAAAATACAAGAAGGCAAAGCTTACGGTACTTGGAGTTTTTGACAAAATAGATTCTGCTAGAGAATGTGAATCTAGATTGATAGCTAAATATGCAACCATGAATAATATTATGAATATTAGGAAATAAAAAAAGGAGGCTATTGTTCCTCCTTTTTTGCGTTATCAATATTTTTGTTTGCCATATCAACATATGATTGGAATTTATCAAAGCCGATATAATCACAACTATTCTGCAATGCTGATATTGCAACGGTACCACTTCCAATGAAAGGGTCTAATACAACGATTCTTTCACCTTGCGACACATTTGGAATTATATTGTTAGGTAATTCTATAGGAAATGGTGCTGGATGTTCAGTTCCTTTCTCTGGAATAAACTTCCATATTTCATTCTTAAACATAGTATCTCTTTTCCTATCAAATCTAACCCTATTGCATTTAGTTAACCAAAATATCAATTCTGATGACGGCATATATCTACACCTATTCACATTCTGAGAGCTTCCTCTATCCCATATGATTTCTTGACGAATCTTGAACGGAGATTTAAGCAGCCATTGATAAGGAGATATAATCTCACCATTGTGAATTCTATTTTTATGATTATAGAACAAGCTTCCGTCTTCTTTTAATACCCTAAACAATTCATTCAATATGTCAAGTTGCCATTTCTGATATTCTTCTTCATTCATATTATCGTTCTGTGGGTCTCCATCATAATCGATTGTCTTGTTCCATTTCTTACCTTTTTGAATTCCGTTCAAACCAACCTTATTGTATGGAGGCGATGTTATTATCAAGTCTATTGAATTATCGTCTATGTTTTTTAGACCTTCTAATACATCAATGCAATATATTTTATTTAATTCGAGCATTTATTATTATAATAATATAATTAAAATATAATAAAAATATTATTTCTTCAAATGGATAATAATTTATTTCTAGAAAAATGTAAAAACATTCATGGTGATGAATACATATTGGATAGTATAAAATTTTGTGATTGGACGACAAAGATAACTCCAACTTGCAAAATTCATGGTGTCTTTCGCATTTCTCCAATATCATTTATTTATAAGAAGCATGGTTGCCCAAAATGTAGGGGAAAACGAATATCAAATTCAAAAAGGCTATCTCAAGAAGAAATTATAACTAAGTTCAAGGAAGTTCATGGAAATACTTATAACTATGATAATGTCATATATGAAGGAATTGATAAGAAAGTTGATATAATATGCAATAAACATGAAACATTCAAACAGACTCCATATAATCACATATATAAGAAATGCGGTTGTCCGAAATGCAAATATGAGGCATTATCAGAAAAATACAGATATAACGTAAAAGATTTGATATTTAATTTATCTTCCATTCATAATAGCAAATATACATATCCGAATATAAAGGAGGAATACGTGAACAATAGAAGCATTATAACTGCAATATGCCCTATTCATGGCAAATTCAATATAATGGTGAATAAGCATCAGCAAGGTCAAGGATGCCATATTTGCAATGAAAGCAAGTTGGAAACTGAGATATCCAAGTTCCTTGATGATAATGATATAGAATATGAGAGACAGAAAAAGTTTGAATGGTTATATAACATAAAGAACATGTCGCTTGATTTCTACCTCCCTAAATACAATATCGCAATAGAATGTCAAGGCGAACAGCATTTTAGACCTATTGATTATTTCGGTGGCAAAGATGAATATGATATAATATGCAATAGAGATAAGATAAAATATAATTTATGCAAGGAACATGACTTGAATATATTTTATTTTTCAAGCAAGGAATTTGGAAATATAGATTATCTTGGGAATATTTATTGTGATAAGGAAAGATTATTAGAGGAAATTACTAAGTTACAATGATATTGACAGATGAAGTAAAGCATTTGTTCCATTTGGTTAGAATTGCATTAGGTGCTCCTATACGTTCAATAGAGCTTACTGATGACCAGTTATGTGCGTTGTTGGAAATAGCAATAGGCGACTATGCAGAGAAGGTCCAGAATTGGGTTCTAGAGACACAATGGCTGAATGTGCAAGGAAAGAACACGATACAGTTTCAAAATCCGAATGAACTAGCATATGCGATGACAGTAAGGACTATGGATTGGTCTAGAAACTATTCATATTGGTTCTCAAGGGAAGTAGGTCTTCAACAGAGAGGTTCATATGAGCTAAAGAAGGATTTCTTCCAAGTAGAGAAAGGAAAACAAGTATATGTCATACCAAAGGGAAGAGAAATAAACAAGGTAATGTACGTAACACCTTCAACAACGAAGGCTGCACTGTATGGAAACCTTGGAACACTTGACACTGGTATAGGTGGAGGATTTGGACAGTATGGTAATATGGGTAATGGCATGGGAATAACAGGTTTCTATGTAGGTTCAGCCTATGATACTGCATTGATGTCTGTTGATTTGAAATATAAGAATTCTCTTCTTAGGGGAGATTTGGCTTATAAGGTTACTGCTGGTCCTGATGGTACGCATTTGGTTCATTTGATGTCAACTCCAGGTTCTCCAAACATGGTAGGCGGTGTTGCTGCCGATGATACATGGGGATGGAACAAGTATTCAAATTGCTACGTATGGTATACGTACTACGATGTGTCTGATGGTACGGAAGAGGATATTGATAAGTGTAGGATTGAGAATAGGGATGATGTAGTGCTGACACCAGACCAAGTACCGTTTGAGTCAATGTCATACGATTTGATGAACTATCCTACTCAGCAGATAATAAGAAAGCTGTTAATCGCAGAGGCAAAGATTACGTTGGGAAACATAAGAGGTGCGTTCAGCGGAGCAGTTAAAATTCCGAATGCAGAAGCAACTCTTGATTATAGGCTTTTCCTAGACCAAGGTAAGGATGAAAAGGAGAAAACACTCAGTGAATTATCAGAAAGACTGACAAGAATGACACCTTGGGAGTTGATGAAGAATCAAAATGAGATGAATGACCAACTGATGAAGGTGTTGAAGCAAAAGCCTTTGGGCTTCTATGCTAGATAATATATATAATAGGTGAATCTTTATGGTTCACCTTTTTTTATATTAATAAAAGTTAAACAATTTAGTTTATTTAAATAAATTATATATCTTTGCATAAAAAAAATAAATTATGGAAATAGGAAAGCATAAGATATATTTTATGTTCGAGGTTAGATATAACAAAAAGAACATAGAATCTGCAATCAGTGTATGTGAAGGCTTTAAGATTATCAATCGAATAAACAAGTTGAATAGTACACACAATAGAACAATAGTGAATGAAGGAGCTCAGGATGGTAATCAAGTAAACAGATACATTTATAATGATACTTATGTGGTTGTGTTCAAGTGGAAGATGTTCAATGATGAATTTTATTATGATATATGCATGGAATATGTTACTAGGACAATCACAAAGGAAATGAAACAATTTCCTATTAATTATATATTCAGTGATGAGTATAGAGAGTTTGAAATAAAATTGCTTCCAGTGGATGAAGTAGAGCGTTTGTGTCATGCTACGATTGAAAGTAAATTAGACTATAAGGTAGATATTACAGAGTTAGCTTTTGACTAACATGACTTGCTTAACATTCTTTAACGAAAATAATTTTGTGATATCAAAAAAACTTAGTACCTTTGCATCATAATTCAAAACAAACAAATTTAGAGTATGAAGAATATAAAGGTATCCAAGAAGGATAAGATTGCATATGACCCACATATGCTTGACGGAATTGAGTTCATTGACGTAAAGAGTGCAGTAAGTTACATTAAATCGATGATTCCAAGCAGTGAATATGACAGAAGTTCACCATACGTACCAATCAGAAAATTGGTTAAGTTTTTTGACAAGAATAAAGGTGTATTGCGTCATGGAAGAGGTGGTTCTGCAGATTTGGTGAAGTATCTCTATAAGCAAGATGACATAAGAAAGGCTATTGCGTCACTTACTCTTAAGGATGGTGAATTGCTTAATCTTGTGTATGAGCAGAAGATGTATGTCGGAACAGAGCTTATTGACAGAGTAAGATGGAAGTTGGACGAGATTCAGACAGAAGTTCAGAATCTTCTCATTGGATTGGATAATTCAGAATGCCTTCGTTTATTCGGTGATAAGGAAGCGGTTAAAGGTTCAGATGACGGAAGATTGGTAGGTCTAAGTGAGCTTATCTTCAATGCGACAGAAAATGCATATGAGATGTCAAAGAACATCGGACTTCTTGATGAAATTATGAAGAATGGAAAAGACCCAATGGAATATTCTTGTATTGGCGCAACAAAGGCTACACGTAGAATTAGAGTTAGATAATAACTATATTTGATTTGCTTTAAACATAAGTAAATATGAAACATAATGGATTTGAGTATGTAGATTTAGGTCTTCCAAGCGGAACTAAATGGGCTACATGTAATGTCGGTGCTGATAGGGAGACTGATTATGGTCTGTATTTCGCTTTTGGAGAAACAAAAGGATATAGTGGTTTTACTGATGCAAAGAAATTCAATTGGGGTGATTATAAATTCTCAGTTAATGGCTCTAGTGATAAGTTTACCAAGTACAATAGTACTGACAGAAAGGCAGTATTGGACTTATGTGATGATGCAGCATATATTCATATGGGTGGAAAGTGGCATATGCCAACAAATGAACAGATTAGAGAGCTTAAGTCTAACACTATAATCTGCTGGAAGACTAACTATAGTGGCAGTGGGGTAGATGGAATATTATTCACTAGCAAAAGTGATACTAGTAAAAAGTTGTTTTTCCCTGCTAGTGGAAGTATTTCCAATTGTATTTTTGGAAGTGTAGGTAAAACTTGTAATTATTGGAGTAGTTCAATATACAATAATAACGATTGTTATGGCTTTGATTTAAGTATGGGCTCAGCAGTTGCAATTGTTGGTTTAAGACATCGCAATAGTGGCAATACTGTTCGTGGTGTTTTTAACACATTTTGGGTGAAGTGATTATGAAGCATAATGGATTTGAGTATGTAGATTTAGGTCTTCCAAGCGGAACAAAGTGGGCAACTTGTAATGTTGGTGCTGATAGGGAGACTGATTATGGTCTTTATTTTGCTTGGGGAGAGACAAAAGGATATAGTGGTTTTACTGATACGAAGCAATTCTGTTGGGATGACTATAAGTTTTCAAAGCGTGGCTCAAACAACTTTACGAAGTACAATGGTATTGACGGAAAAAATGTGTTAGATTTGAAAGATGACGCAGTTCAAGTCAATATGGGTGGTAAGTGGCATATGCCGACAAAAGAACAGATTAGAGAGCTTATGTTTAATACGGAATCTACTTGGGTAAAAAACTATAATGGTAGTGGAGTAAATGGAATATTATTCACTAGCAAAAGTGATATTAGCAAGAATCTGTTTCTTCCTGCTTGCGGAATCTTAGGAAATGGAATTTCTTCATATACATGTCGTTTCGGTTATTTTTCAAGTAGTTCAATATTTTTTTTTGATGATAATTATAGCACAGTTTTGAGATTCAACTCAGATGCTGTCAGTGTTGTTAAATGTCATCGCTCTTTTGGTAAAACTATTCGTGGTGTTTTTAACACATTTTGGATGAAGTGATTATGAAGCATAATGGATTTGAGTATGTAGATTTGGGTTTACCAAGTGGTACTAAGTGGGCAAAATGTAATGTTGGCGCAAACAGTGAAACTGACAATGGTTTGTATTTTCCATGTGGAGGAACTGTTGCTTTTTCTAGTCTACTTTATGAGAATGACTTTGATTCTCATATATTAAAATATAATGGTTGTGAAAAAACTACACTTCACTTATATAATGATGCAGCACATATTCATATGGGCGGAAAATGGCATATGCCAACTAGAGCACAGTTTGACGAACTATTAGACGAGAAAAATACAATAAGTATATGGATATCTGATTATTGTCATAGTGGAGTTAGCGGAAGATTATTTAGAAGTAGGGTAAACAATGAAACATTATTTATTCCTGCCAATGGTTTTATTAATGGTTATGCTTATTATCAAAAGGGTGTTTCTTGCCTTCTTTGGACTAGTTCTCTTGATTTCTCATCTGTTTACACTTATAGTTATTTTACTGGTGAAGAATTCTATGCAAATACAACTACAATATGTTCATATTATGTTTGTATGGGTGTTCGTGGCGTTTTTAACACATTTTGGATTAAATAATTATGAAGAATAATGGGTTTGAGTACATAGACCTTGGTTTACCAAGTGGTACGAAGTGGGCAAAATATAATGTAGGAGCAAACAGTGAAACTGACTATGGCTTATATTTCGCTTGGGGAGAAAATAAAGGATACAACTCTCCAAATGGTGCTAAAACTTTTGATAGGCGTAATTATAAGTTCTCGAACACAAGTTTTTTTAGTTATTTCACAAAGTACAATAGTACTGATGGTAAGGCAGTATTGGACTTATGTGATGATGCAGCACATATTCATATGGGTGGTAAGTGGCATATGCCAAGTAACGAACAGATTAAAGAGTTGATAACAAATACAGAGAATACTTTTGTAACTAATTATAATTATAGTGGGGTAAATGGTAGGTTGCTCACTAGCAATATAAATGGTAATCAGTTATTCTTTCCTGCTTGCGGTGTGATATTTGTTGAAGATTATTATGGATTTAATTACAGTGGTAATCTTTGGTCTAATTCAGTTGGTGATGATTGCCGTAACGATTGTGGAAGATATCTATGGTTTGGCACAGACAGTATTGGTATTGGAAACAGAAATCGTGCTTGCGGTTTATGTGTTCGTGGCGTTTTTAACACATTTTGGATTAAATAGGGTTTTCAATACATTTTGAATATAAATGCCTAGCGATTTATTTCGCTAGGCATTTTTTTTTATGCTAAAAAGTTTATTTTTTAACATTTTTTTATATATATTTGCATATATAGTTTTTTTAATGAGGCAACCTATAAAGAAAAGTATAGCTAAGGCTAACAATATTAAATGTTCAGAATCAATATATTCTCTTATCGTTGATGGTAATAACCTTCTTAAGATATCATTAGTTGACAAGACAATGAATTCAAACGGAAAGGAATATGGTGCTGTAGTTACATTCTTAAGAATATTAGGAAATATATTACGAAAGAAGGACTTTAATTACTGTACTGTAGTATGGGATGGTGTTGGAAGTGGAGTTCTTAGATATGAGATATATAAGGATTATAAAGCCAATAGGGATAAGCATTATGATTTACATACTAGCGAGACGGCTTATGACAAAGCAATAAATGCATATTGCAAGAAAGTTCTAGATTACGCAAAATCAAAAAACAAAGGTGTTAAGAAAGAAGAGAGTGATGAAGAAATATTCGATAGAGAAAAATCAATATTGAAACAGATTCTACAAGAATTATGTATAAGGCAATATGAATTTGAAAATGTTGAAGGTGACGATATAATAAGTTATTGCGTGCAGAACAAAAAAGACAACGAGAAGATAGTAATTGTATCTGCTGATAAGGACTTGACACAACTTATAAGTGATGATGTTATAGTATACAATCATAGGCTTAAGGATTTCGTTACTTTAAAGAATGCTGTAGAGAAGATAGGAAGTAGACCAGATAATGTAGTGTTAGAGAAGATTCTTTGTGGAGATTCATCAGATAATATCAAAGGCATCAAAGGTATTGGCGAAAAGACATTAACAACACTATTTCCAAATATAAAGACCGAACGGCTTGATTTAAGCTCCTTGGTGAGGCGTTCTCAAGAGCTCCTTGATAGTCGGAAGGCTGAGGGTAAAAAGCCTCTCAAATCGCTTCTAAACATCATTAATGGGGTTACAGATGGGTGTCAAGGAAACAAGATTTATGAAATAAATAAGAAAATAATAGATTTGTCATCTCCACTTCTTACAAAAGAGGCAAAGAAATCATTGTCTGATGAAATGTATGCTCCTATAGATGTAAGTGAGTTGAATTCGAAGAATATATATTATATTATAAGAGAAAACAGCATGAGTGAGTTATTTGATGAGAACCGTTTCAGCTCTTTGTTTGAGCCTTATTCAAGGATATATATGATGGAGAAGAAAAGATATGATAACTATATGAAAAGTTTAAATGACTAATAATCAGCGCAGTTTTAAAAAATGTTAAAAAAATAATTTATTTTATTTCGTTTTTAGTTAATATTTCTATATCTTTGCATCGAAAATTTTAATAATATTGTTTAATTTTTAATTTTTTTTGTTTAACTTTTAATTTTTAAAAAAATGGAAAATAAGTCTAAGGATTTTAAGGAGAAGAGATTTGATTTTACTGTGTATGTAAACGACAACATCATTGCAAAGAGAAACTTCTCTATTTTTAATTTTGTTGAAGGTAGTATGTGCTCCTTGGAATTTAAGGATACAGTAGATGCCATCGTTAATATGATTGATGATGACTTGAAGTCAAAGAGTAGGGTTTACATGTGGCATTTCTACAATCCAGAGAGACCAAATGATAGTGAGGAATTGGTAAGTCCTCTTATTGAGCCATGGACTTACACTTTTAAGATTGTAATTTCAGACAATAAGAGGGATGTTATTACAAAGATTTGGGACGGAAGATATTACCCTAAATACATTCGAGAGAGGGTAGATTTGAGTAACCGTTCTGTAAAGATTGTTACTAAGGACGGAAAGTCATTTTCATATGAGAAGGAAGAGTTCTTCAAGGAAAGGGCAGGAAAGCTTACTTTCGAGCAAGAGCTTATTAAGGGCATGATTAGTGACAAGTCAGATGTATTACAAGCTATTATCAAGATGATTTGTGATACTTGTGCTCCAGACAAAGAGGAAACTGATGGTGTAAGAATCAGTAGAAAGGAGAATGCAAAGTACTTGGCTGATTATACAATTAAAGACGTGTTTGGAAATGATGACAAATCAATAAAGGGTAAGACATATACAATGGATATTGATTATATGAACCATAAGACAGAGAAAGACTTTGAAAAGCTAACAAAAGATAAGACAAAGGAATATTTTGATTCACTTTACGTTTAATTAATGGAAGGATTTGTGGTAGATGGCTCAGATTAATAAGAATAACTTAGGATTTCTTGGAGAAGCATTCCAATATAGGTTAGCACATGAGTTCATGGAAAGCCACTCTTTCTT
>NFYZ01005737.1_pt1 | contig 10726 bp, 10 predicted proteins | sample 1092561 | NCBI WGS metagenome assembly NFYZ01 (sample SAMN03609887, study PRJNA323583) | gut metagenome | isolation source: feces | host: Rattus norvegicus | place: Malaysia | collected 2013 | reverse complement strand
TCTTGTACATATGCAGGTACATCATTTTCGTCAATCGCACCTACATTAATCTTAAACACACGTCTTTCGACTGAGCGATCCATACGATAAACAAGCATCATGTCTTCCATCATACTAAGCATTCGGAAGTGTCTTCTTGCCTTATTAAGGATAGACACTCCATATGGTAAGAACTGTGAATCATACAATAGTCGGAAATGTGCTATCTGAAACTCTCTATAAGGAATATATTCAGACTGGCCTACCCACACGAATTTAGTCTTGTCAATATTTTTCTCGTTTACAGTATTAAGGTTATATCCTACCGTCGATGATGCGTAAGGGCAATCCATTCCGTTTTCATATCTTTCGATTTCATATACTGGCAATTGTTTCCATCCCAATACACCTTTCGATTGGTCGAGATTTAATAACATAAATGTATTACCGTATTTACACATTGAACGACAAATCATCGGTAATATAATATTAATATTCAATCTATTCGTAAATAAATCCTGAAGAATAGATTTTATACGTTCAGATTTTGAAAAAACATTGACGATAAACCCCTTATCATTACTTGTACAGCTCTCTTCTGCATACGCATCAAGAGCAGCGCCAATTTCCGGAAAGGCATCCATAAGATCTGAATCCCTATAACTTAATTTTAACTCATTTAAACCTGATAATGATTGATTTGTAATATCATAATGCGCCTTTACCCATTGTCTGCCGAGCAACTTTTGTTGTTTGGCTTGCAACAGTTTCATTTGGTAATCAGATTTACTTGTCGCAGTATCAATAATATTATTATCACTGTGTATATTGTATGTATTGTTGGTCGCCAACGATGGTGAAACTGATGTACCAGTTAACACTTGTTGTAACCTTTGAAATATCGTTTTTTCTTTTGACATTTAATAAAAAAAAATACCTTATAATATAAATATAAGGTATTTTTAACGTTTAATCAAGGCGTTATAATTATTTAACCTTGAATCCTCCTAACATTATGCAAGCAGCCATTCTCATCCTTTCTTGCTTTTTATAATCGAACATAAATGGATCGAAACGCTTGTTATGCCTATTGATGTTTTCTTTTTCTTTCAACTGTTGAGTCGTCTGTACGGTATTATTAGCGTTGTTTACATACCATGATTTTACGATACATTTATCTTTCACCTTTTGTTTTTCGGACTTCAGCATATAGAATTGCATTACGAATAATCCCATTGCGAGACAAGTCAATAAGTCATCGTGTGAACCATCCATGTGATCAGGTCTACCGTTCTTGAATATCCATGTATCCAATTCGTTTATTGTCCTTTGTGAACGGACTCTAAATGCGTTGGACTTCAACATATCGACGAAATTTGCAATCATCTGTAATCGTAAAGCACTGGTTCTAAAACCTGGTAATTGTTTCTGTTGCTCAAAAGCATTCTGTACTTTCAATAAATTTTGATTCGTGTAATTTTTCATCTGTGGATTGTCATAGTATAAATTAGGATAACCCAAGTCCATCAATGTAAGAACCACCGAATCTCCATAACCGCCGATGCATTCAACGACCGTTAATGCATCGTTATATATTCTAGCATATCTATCGACCAATTGTCCGACTTCATTGCCGTTCACCTTTCCATTATATTCAAGTACTTGTTCGAAACAAGGAAGTCCATTTTCATCAACACCATCGACATCAATTATTTGTATCGCAGTAGAGTCTTCACCAGAACCAGAAGACGGGTCACATGCGCATATGTATCTATGTCCTGGTATTGGGTCTTTCCATATCCAAGTCTCCTTCACCAAAGTATCTATCAACTTCCAGTCATCGGTAATTTGAATTACATTACTTTTCATTTGTTTTTCAATCACTTCGACTGGGACTACGTTATCAGAAGAACCTAAGAACGATACATTCAATTCCTGAGCGATCTTTTGACTGTCATTGTTGAATGATTTACACATTGACACATACCAAGGAGAAGTCGGTATCCATCCTTCTCTTTCTAATTTTCGCCAACGTTCTTCATTATATTCGATTTCTCCCTTTGTTCCAATTACAGTCTCGACAATTTCATCATTACCTCCTGTGTCGTTATTATGACGATACCATTTCAAATAACGATTATAACGTAAATCTTGAAACCACTTAAACTCGACAGGATTATAATTATTTTTCTTGTCCAAGGCATTAACGTATGTCTTGTAATATAAGGCATCTTTACCGTTAGGGGTTGACACCATTATAATTTTTGCGTCTTTTACTGATGCCGTTGCAGCAACCGCTTGAGCATATACAGTAGTACCATTTTGAATAAACGCAGCCTCGTCAAAAATAAGTATTGAAACGGCAGAAATACCACGGGCAGCATTCTCGCCAGACGACCTTGCGTGTATTCGACAACCGTTAAATAATTCAATATATTGTTTATTTCTTGCCTTATATATCGATTTCGTATTTTTTTCACTCTTCGGATCTGGTGAATAATATTCATTACCCCACATCCATCTTGGTACTTGATCAAGGAAATTACCGATTTTTTCAACCAATTGTTGAGAAATATCAAGTTTGTTACCTATGCACAATATAGTCTCCGGTGACTTTGAACTTGCAAATACACATTGTCCTGTTATCCACGCACTTGATACGGTAGTAATACCAGCCTGTCTGTGTTTGATAGCAATAGTATTCGGGTTTTCGCATAAAGAATGTAAGAACTCAATCTGTCTTGGGAATAACTTAAATGGAACTTCCTTCCTTTCATCGGCGTTAAAAGTCGACAAATAATGTTCAATGAAATATTTTCTTGTCTTATCTCTGAGACATCTTATATATTCTTCTTTAAAATTCATATTTAAAACGTATATTTGTTAATACAATAAATATGATGCAATGAGAAAAAAGACATTAGATGAATTAATAGAAAAAGCGAATATTATCCATAATAGTAAATATACATATGAAAATTTCTGTTTAATAAACACTCATACTCCAAGTTACATTACATGTCCTATACACGGTGATTTCCTACAATCTTTTGATGCCCATATTCATCAAAAATCCGACTGTCCTGAATGTGCAAAAGAAATACGAAACAAAAAGAATAGTAAATTCTACCGTGAAATGTTGAATATAAATGATAAAAAATATTCTTTTAATTACTGCTATGATAAATTTGAATATAACGGATATGATAAAAAATCTCTCGTAATCTGCCCTATTCACGGAGAATTTTTAACGTCTTGGCATAAATTAAAATATGGTCACGGATGTCCTGAATGTGGAAACACAAAAAATTATTCAGAACTTAGAATATTCGAAATGTTAAAAAATACGTTCAAAAGTATTGAATATCAAAAAAGATTTGAATGGTTAGGTAGACAAAGTATAGATTTCTATTTACCAGAGTACAACGTAGGTATTGAATACCAAGGTCGTCAACATTTCTACAATAACACCAAATTCGATTTTAAGGATACTATCGAACGTGACAGAAGAAAAAGAGATAGATGCATAGAAAATGGAGTAAAATTATATTATTTTACGTTCGAGAAACAATATATAAAGGATTTCAATGAATACGTTATTTACACAGATTATAATGAGATGATTAATGATATAACTGATAATAGGAAGCCAACGTTAAGTTAACTTCCTATTATTTATTTAGGCAATTATATAGGGTTTGACCCCGAAAAGCATAAATGCAGTCTGAAAAGGCTGCATTTTTCATAGGATATTAACTGTAAATATCTATCAATTCTTTTGATGTCAATATTGGATAATAACCTTTTTTCCCTTTTTCAGCGACAACATAACCAATAACATCTTCTGAATCATTATTGTCAAATACTGCAATAATATGATGATTCCGTGGTATGTTTAAATGTTGTTCAAGAGTCTTGACTAATTCTATTGCATCCATAACAATTATAATTAAATACATTATTCATGATATTCAAAAAGAGCAGAAAGAGTTTCATTAATTTCTCCATGAAGTTCGTCACAAATTCCTAATTTATCCCAATGTTCATATTGTTTTTTGTACCTTCTCAAATGTCCTAATGTTACATTTGATTCTTCACGAACATTGTCAATGTCATTAAAAAGTCCATAGTTTGTAAGTATTTGTTTAAATGTACAGTTTGGGAACATCTTTATTGCTTCCGCAATTATTTCAAGACATATAATGTTATAATCTTGTCTTTGATTCTCAACAGGACCTTTGTAAGATTTTTGTTCCGTCTTTAATTGTTCAGACATCCATTCAAATATATTTTGTTCAATATCTTTCATATTCAATAAGTATTTATTCTTCATAAATATAAGTTTAGATGTATAGATTATCAAGTATTAAATAAAGAGAACGATATACCTGTTGTCCACCAAGGTAACATCTAGCAATCTTTAGCATTTGTCTAGCACTAATTAGCCAAATAAATGATGGTTTTACTGGATTATTCCCGAACTTTGTACCACAATTATAACAAAGAATAATTCAGTAAAATACCAAAAAATATGATAGATTTCTCACAATTCGACAGCCTTATCGCAATGACAATGTACTTCAATAACGAAGCCACATGCAGACAAGCAATCGTAGAAAAACGATGGGGTGTTGGTGAGAACCAAGACATCGTTTGCCCTTATTGCGGACAACATCATTGCGCCAAACGCAAGGACGGAAAGTTCCGCTGCAACAAGTGCAAGCGCAATTTCTCATGCAGGGTTGGCACAATCTTTGAGGACAGCAACCTCTCTCTTGTGAAATGGTTCATTGCAATGTACCTCATTTCCTCTCACAAGAAGGGTGTTTCCTCTTGTCAGTTGAGCCGTGACATCAAGGTGTGTCAGGCTACCGCTTGGTATATGTTGCAGAAGATTCGCAAACTCTATGAACAGGACGATGCAGAGGCATTTGTCGGTGAGGTTGAGTGTGACGAGGTGTACATTGGTGGCAAGGAAAAGTGGAAGCATCAGTCCATGCGTACTCCCAATACGCAAGGTCGTTCCACCAAGACCAAGACACCTGTCTTCGGAATGATGGAACGTTCAGAGATTGAGAACAGCAAGGGCGAGATGGAATTTATGTCCTATGTTCATGCAATGGTTGTTGAGAACACCAAGAAGGACACCCTCATGCCCATTATCTCACAATTTGTTGAAGAGGGTGCTACTGTATTCACTGATGAGTTGAACGCATACAATGCTCTTGGTTCAATGGGTTACAACCATAAGGTATGTGACCACGGTCTGTTGCAGTTTGTAGTTGATGGTGAGGTCTACACCAATAACATTGAGGGATTTTGGAGTCATTTCAGACGTATGATTACCGGATGCTACCACGATGTGTCAGACGAGCATTTGCAGTCCTACATTGACGAGGCTGTGTACCGTTGGAATACAAGAAAAGCATCCCAATCGGAACGCTTCTCTGATATGTTCAACAAGTCCATTGGACTGATTGTCACTTGGAATGAACTGAAATTGTGCAAGGCTGCTTAATTGAATTTAGCCATTTTTTGTTGTCTTATCTTATTTGCCATTTTTTGTTGCAGCCCCATATTTCTTTGCATTTGCTGTTGAACTTGATTATCAATCATTGTATTATTGTTCGTGCTTGTTGGTTGCTGTCTCTGTTGTGGAGGTTGTTGCATCTGTTTAATTTGCTGTGGCTGTTGTCTCATCCAATTAGGCATACCTTGTGACTGATGTTGCTGCATTGGCTGTTGAGGCTGTTGCATTGGTTGCTGCATCTGCTGTGGTTGTTGTTGCATGTATTGTGACTGATGTGGTGATTGTTGCTGTTGTAATTGGGCTATCGTTGGTCCAAGCCACTTTTGCAATGTAGAACCATATAAAAACATTCGTGAATTATCATTAGATTCTATTGCTTTCAACAGAGATTGTGCATACTTCTTCACTACTTCCATTGATACGTACTTCTGTTGTTCTTCATTCAGCACCCTTTTAACCGATTCCGTAATCATATTTCTTAATTCACTTTCCGTGAGTCTTATTGTTTGTTTCATATGTCTATTCTCTTTTATTGGATTATTATTTCTTGTATTATTTGTATTGTTTCTATTTTGTTGCAACGTATTTCCACTTACTTTTTGTGGTGGGAGATTGGATGTGTCTTCCCATTCTACTACTTTATTTGGGTCTCCCCCTAATGGTTCAACAAAATCATCACCACTTGAAATACAATTTCTAAGCGAGTTAGAAATTGAATCAACATCTTCTTGTGTTAATTCCCATGAATAATAACAAATATGTCTAATTTTGAATTGCGGTTTTACATTGTTACCTTGTTGTGTCTTTGCAGTCGTTACATTTTTAATTTTCATAGGAAATGATATTCCCATAGATAAACATTCTTGCTCATTCGGAGCAAATGTTAATGCAAGATTCATCCCAACATCTAATTTGGGGGTGTTTTGTCCATTCATTCTTGCTTCTCGATTTTTATCATACCAATGTTGAAGAAAAATACCGTGGTCAGATATTCGTAAACGTATAATATCACCATTAGAAGATTGATACTGTTGATAGGTTGACAAATTATTTCTTGTCAAACCTATTGATTGTAAAACCTGATTTATTACATAATCTGAAGATAATCCATAGTTATTATTTGCCATCTTTTGTTTGTTTCAAGAATTATATGTAATTTTGCAAACGCATATGTGACAATGGTATGGAAAACAGAAGACTTCTGTATTTCGGCAGTGGACTGTTCATTGCACTCATATGTAAAGAGCAGCATCGTTGTTGCTCTTTTTTATAAATAGTATTCAAATAAGAAAAATGCAGCCTTTTCAGACTGCATTTATGCTTTTCGGGGTCAAACCCTATATAATTCCCTTTATTTAATGTCAATTATATTTCTTGGGGCTGTACATTTTTTCTTTGCATTATAACTTGTTTCTTCAATTGCTGTGCTTGCTTTTTATTCGCATAAATCAATGGTTTAATACCATTTTTTGCATTTATTGCATCAACTTCGTCTCGGGTCAATACTTTAGTTATTTTTACGGCCCCGGTAATAATCCAATCTTCCGTACTTGGATCCACGTTCGTTCTGTAACGATAAAAAGCATTCTTCGGTATCCTTGGTATACCGGCTCTACTATGTTGATATTTACCTGCCTTCGTAAGACCATTCTGGTAACATTCGTCACTTAGATCGGTATCAGCTTGATATTCGCATTCAGCGAATACAAAGTCATCAGGAAATACATAACGACCATCGACCAATAATGTCTCGCTATTATTTAATTTATAACAGAACTGTTTAGCGAACGGTATCATTCCTAAATGCCATCCAGGTCTAAAACTTAAATTACCTAAATTTCTTGCTGTTCCATCACCTCCTGTTTTTACCTGTGGTCTATGTTCAGCCGCTGTATATCCTACAATAGGTGGACATCCACAAGGAAGCCATTTTCCTATTGGAGTAGGTTGACCTCCTTGATTTGCGACAACAGGTGGATACAATTGACCATTCTTTAAGGCGAAAACTTTGTATCCGATTTCTTTTTTCTTGGGTATTTGAAATTCTCCTTCTTTCCAAGTTAAATTTTCTTTCGGCACAGCAAAGCCTTGTCTTTCAGCTTCTTCTGGACTAATTAATGGTTTACTTGCCTCGTCAATTTGTAGTTCGGAATCAGTAATAAGTTCATCAGGTGAATAATACTCATCATCGCTTATTTCGGTGTATTCTGAATTCATACTATTCATATGTTCCATGAAATCTTCCTCTTCTTTTAGATTTTCGATATCATTAACCATTCTCGCCAAGGCAGTTTTTCCTTTCTTAGTACCTTTGAAAACTTCTCTTAGTAAAGAATTGAATTTATCGACTGGTAATTTTGATATTTCCATCAGGAAATAATTTATTCCTACCTTATCAACATTAATACCCTGGTTTTCTAATGTTTTACTAATTAATAACCATAGTGGAACTCCTAGTCTTGCATCCCACATTTCTGCCAATTTAAAATCTGATTTACTGATGACGTACTGTGCCTTATCTGACTTTTTAGGTAAACCGTGTGAAATCGCCAGTTCAAGAACACCCTTGATTGTTTCTTCCAATAATACGGGCATTAGCACACCTTCAGCCTTAATCTCAACCATATCATCAGGAGACATTATATTTACATCGACTCTACCTCCGTTGGTCACGTCATTACTATTAAGGGTGTCTTTTTCAAGATATAACAATATACTATTCAGTTCAAATATCTTCTTATATAAAGATGGAAGTTCATCATTGATTTCGAAAAGTCCTTGCAAATAATATTTCATCTTTTCAGAATACACAATAGATGCCCCTGATACTAGCGAATCCAGCATTCTCCTCTTATAGACTTCATCAGTCAGTTGATTCATATCATCAATGTCATCAAAAGTATAATTGACGGTTTTCTCGGGAACCAATCTCTCATCTTTCACGTCGATATTGTCGACTAATTTCATAGAAATATTAATTGTATTATCAGGGATATTAAATATACTATTAACCGTATCGGCGCATAATTTTTCTAATGCATCAATATTCGAGTTCTCGATTTTTTTTGCCTTAGTTATCAACGATGATAAATTTCCTTTAAGTTCATTGATATCATTGTAAACAATTCCATCTGACAAATGATTAAAATAGTCACTTACTGTTCCTATAATGAAACTGTCTTCTTCATCAGGGGGGTAAGAAGGGTGTTGTCCCAATGAGGTTTTGGAATCTTGTAATGATTTTAATATATAAAATGGTAATTTCATTAAGAATACTTTATTTTATTTTATTTAAAAAATCATTCAAGGAATATAAATCAGAATTTTCCTTTAATACTTTTAAACGATTTTCTTGTAATTGTTTTTTCGTAATTATTTTTCCTTCATTTTGTGGCTGGGCTGGTACTTGTATATTAGCTTTATTCAAATCTATGCCATTATTTTTAGCATTTTGTTTCGTTTTATCGATCGCCTGTTTTACGTCACCATTACAAGCATCTACATCGGCATTTAAAGTGATACCTTCACTTAATGCTTTTCTATATTGGTCTTCACTGATTTTAAAATTTCTACCCATTTTAATAAAAAAAAATAAAGTTTATTATTAATAAATAGTGAACAAATTATCTATAAGGTTTCCAAACATATTTTATTAACCCGCAATCCCATATTTTCGTATAACCGAGTCTTTTTACCATTTCATTTTCAGTCATCGATAATGGTAAATTGTATCGTTTATGCAATAATTGTTTTCTGAAGCCAAACTTATGAAGTCGAACACAACCATCTGATTGTTTATAATACCAATAAGATGGTCTTACAAACGAATTAAACTTGAAGCCAAGCTTTGTGTATATGTTATTATCTTTATCGATCGTCCATCTTCTATCAGCAAACGTCTTTATATTTTCGACGTTGTAATTCTTTATAAAATATGTAAATAATTTACCTCCGATACCGATACAGCGATAATTAATATCTGTTGCAAATCTATTCAATTCCCAACATCCATCTTTAACTTTTTTGAATGTCATTACTGCCACCATTCGTCCATTAAAATAACCACCTATACCGACGGTAAAACCGGTTTTGCCTTGTATATGGTTTTTACATAAAAAATCATAGGCATCTCGTTTATTCGTAATTTCTTTAATCTTGCATTTTCTGGCGTAAATCTTGGGGATAGTATCTATTTTACAAAGATGTTTTAGCTTCGAAATACAAATTTCTCTATTATTAACCCATTCATCCTCAAATATTTGAATTAGTTTAATCCCTTGTTTATTGCATTCTTCGAGTTTGTTTATATGATAGTTTTTATTCTTTCCTAATTCTTCCGAATGCCACCATAGCCCATTATATTCAATACCTATTCTCAACGACGGAATATAGATATCTATTTCTTTCCCATTAAGGATGCTACGATCTCTCTGTTGAGGGTTTAAACATTTTAGAATTTCACAAATTTTATCTTCTGCTTTAGAAACCTGTTTTGCGCATTTAGGACAGCCGCCCCCTCGTAAATGACAATCTGGAAGCTGTTTAAAATCACCGTGTATCGGGCAAGTTATAATGATATCTTTCATAACGCCATTATACACAGATTTGTCATAAGTATATTTACCTTTATGTCGTAATGTTGAACGTTTAATAAACTCAGAAATATTCATTAAATTTGCCTTACTTCTTTTTTCATTTGCACATTTCGGACAACCACTTCCATTCAAATGATTGAATGGTGTCTGCCAAAATTCACCATGTTCAGGACATATGATACAGACCTTTTGATTCCATTTGTGATATATAGTATTAGTGTAAATATATTTATTCCCATGTACTTTAATAGCTTCTTCAATAAATTTATCTGTTGTTTTTTCTCTCGCCGAAGCCGTTATAGTTTGTCCACATTTTCTACAGCCATACCCTTTTAGGTGGTTGTGGGGTGTCTGCCAAAATTCGCCATGTTCAGGACATATGATACAAACCTTGGTTCTCGAATTTAAATAATTTACTTTTGAATAATCATATTTGTTTCCATGAATTGCTATTGCTTTTGAAATGAAATCTTCTTTACTATATTTTTTAATTTTCATGCTATATTAATTAAAATAATAAACTTGTTATTGTATATAATATTACTATATAATACAAATATACTATTTATATTTATTTGTTCAATCATAAATTGTTATATTTTGTATATTTTTAATTTTTTTT
>NFYZ01002398.1_pt1 | contig 10756 bp, 25 predicted proteins | sample 1092561 | NCBI WGS metagenome assembly NFYZ01 (sample SAMN03609887, study PRJNA323583) | gut metagenome | isolation source: feces | host: Rattus norvegicus | place: Malaysia | collected 2013 | reverse complement strand
TTTTGTTAATTTTACATTGTCACCTCTATATTCTGGATAGAGGTAAACATCATTGGGTTTGTAAGACTGAGCAAATGCCTTAATTCTCGTCATATAATTATCACGCAGACACAACATATCGTTAACCCAATGCATAAACTCCCATGCCATACCAGGAGTCTTAAACCGGCGAAGCGGTAATCTCTGATGACCATCACGCCAAATCACAACATTATTTTCGTCTCGTATTGCTCCCATCTTGATGTTTTTGTTAGGTTACGAGGTTTTAATCCAGCGTACAAGTACCTCGCCGTGAATTTAGTTTTCATTATTCCTTTCTTCCTCCACATTTTCGGTTACATCCGTTACAGTAACGGACTCTATTCGCTCATGGTGAGGGTCTGCTCCCTTCCGTAGATCCGACTCTATTCTCCTCGCAATTTTGTCATTACTTGCTGTGAGTCTATCATCATAGTTGTATGACATTATAATGGTTATCATCTTCTGTCTTTTCATACTTATTCCTCCTTTAGCATGTTTTGCATTTTCGTGAAATTCCTATTCTCTATCGCTGCATCTTCGGGGTAATACTCAGCCCTCTCCAGCCATTCCTGATAGCATTTTGGACAGTACCACATATTAAGTACCGCAATATAATATCCTTCCGTTGACGCTGCATTGCAGAAGTCGCAGATGCCCAATCCACCTATGCTGTTGACCTCTGCTAAAGTCATCTTTATAACCTTGAAACCTTTTGGGTTTTCTACTTTCTGTGCCATAAGAGTTACTTCAAATATGTTTCAAGTATGAGACCTCCATTCTCAACGTGTTCTTTCACCGCTGGAGACAACTTACAATATTGCTCGTATGTCGGACGAACCCATCCGATAACCTGCACAGACGGATGCACAGACTTGTACGTCTCCTTATGCGTCATCGTTCTGCCACATTCCGGACACACAATCGTAAATGGAGTGACACCTTTGTCTTTGTATGTCGTCACTACATTATGAGCGCCAGTTTCACACACGTACAGGTCGTATGTTCCTCGACCGTCATAACACCTCATATTCTCTGCACCTTCGCAGAACTTCTCATACTGTTCTTTATTCATTTTTCAACGCTTTTTTTATTTCATTATGTTTACGCAGCCATTTCCATAGCCAACATAATACTTTGCCGAGGAAATCAGTTATGGCTATTGCAAAGCAGAAACCAAATCCTAACTGCATCCCTAAACTAAACATTTTCCCCTCCTTCCTCTTTTTGATTGTACCATTCTGGGCGAGGGAAACGACTCGTGAAATTTATCTTTTCTTCCTCTGTCGATTCAATATCCTCAGCCTCCGGCCACAGTTCTTTGATTTCTCCGGCATTATCCGCATAAGCAACAAGGATAAAGTCTTTGCTGTTTTCTCCTGTACACCAGTATGGATAATGTATTGGCCACTTCAGTGGACGGTAGTCATTACCGCATTTGTCTTTGCTGACATAAAATCTTGCTCTAATCATGTTTACTATTGTCTTTGATTTTCTTTATCTCGTTCAACTTGTAACCGTTGTCGGTAAGCCATTCAATAGCCTTTACGCAAGCCTCTATTGGGGATTTGTCCCGTAGATAACGAAAGTTCCGCTGATTATCGAAAGTGTATAATCTTCTATTTCCGTTGGACCACTGAATTTCCCAAGCATCGCGCATACGGAGTTTGCTTAGTTCAAGCATATACTCGATACCAGTCGGGCTCAGTATCGATGCCGGCATCAACTCCAGCATACGGGAGAGACTCCATACAAGCGTTTCTTTTGTCTCATCAACTGGAAAGTCTTGTGTCCTATTCAGAAGATTTCCCAGTCTTGTCTCAATCATATCCGCCGTGTCAGCCGACACTCCGCAGGCAAGAAGTCGCCGTGATTGTTCTTTTGATGTTGAAATCATTACTTTTACTTATTTATCCAAATGTTATAGGATTGATGCAAAAGTAGGTGTCTTCTACATCATACTCATAGTCATTGATAAAGTCCATCATTTCCTGTTCGGTTCTGCCTTCCTGAGAAATACCGGTTATATCACACCATTTATTGATGGCATCGGCAATGTTGTCATAAGCACCCTCGCAATCTTCAGCAAAGATGTCTCCACTGGCAGTAACATAACACTCTTCTGGAAAGAAGTCATTTTCGTCATGGGTATAGAATATGCCACAACCAGGCTCAATCTCTCGCCAACTGATGGACAGTTCATTGTCAAGTGCCTTGTTCACTTCGTCAAAGAACATGTGGCAGGAAGACCAAGCACTTGAGGTGTTGAAAGACAAAATGGAATAATCGCCTTGTTCGTTCTCGTCGTACTCCGCCCAATAGATATATCCTCTTACCGATATACCTTTCTTCTTGTAGTCAATGCCGTAGTGTTCTGCCAAAAGATACAGATGCACATTTTCATTATCTACCCCAAATTCTTGGAGGGTTTTCCAAAGGTCGGCTACCGACTTGCGTGAGCCGATCACATTATACTGGGTGTCGCAAATGTTGGCCATAACTACTTCCTCTTCTTCAACTCTGCAATAAGCGCATCAGCACAAGCAATAGCCATTTGCGCGATCGCAGCTGGAATTAAATGTTTCTCATCTTTGCCATAGGTCGCTTCTGAGCATGCATATTCAACTTCATCTTCGTTGCTCAATATGCCACTCATTGCACTTTTTGCAAGCTCATACCTGCGCATTTCCCAGTCGATTTCTCTTTTGCTACCGACTTCTGTATCGTCAGCAACTTCCTTGAAGTCCCAGAAAATGTTTCCTTTCGCTCTTTGATGTTCTTCCCCACGACTGTCTATGTACGAAACAGTATCATCTGACGACCGACGTGTTCCCAGTGGAGCCGTGTATGACAGCACCTCAACGATTTCTCCAGTCTTTCTTATTTGGTACATCATTTTGCTTTTCTCTTCTTGTTGGTTAATTTGCCTTGATATTTCAAACGTTTTATGGCATCCTTCTTGGAGTAAGCCAATACCGTGTACCCTTTGACAGTGAACTCATGCAGTTCTTTAGGTTGTATCGGCTTCACATACAGGTTGCGCTTTCTTTTTACTCCTCTCTGTGAGTCATATACTGGATGACCGGAACCTGCGGCGCACATAGCCATCATTGCCAATAATGAAATTGTCTTTTTGCTGTTCATAATCTTTTTTTTATTTTGCTTGATAATATATTGAGGGTTCACTACTGACATTGTACACAAAGTCGCCACAGCGAACCAACAAAGCGTTTCTTCCATAATACAATGATTTCATTCCCTTAATACTACCAGTTTTATGAAAGTTAGGGAAGCGACCGATATTGCACCGTTTCCCTTGCTCTTTACTCATAATTCGTGTTCTCATTTATACAGACACGGTTACAGCATTCTTACAATATCTTCTGCTTCTGCCTCGTCTTCCCACCAACCTTCGGGAAGGTCGTTGTCTGCTCCGTATTCCTCCATGTAATCATGGATTATATCACTGAGTTCCTCATCGACATCAACCAACTCAAAATTGTGTGAGTCCATGGTCTCAACTACTCTCTTCACGCGCTCAGAAGAAACACTGTTTTTAATGTTCTCGACTGCTTTCTGGAAATCTGTACTGTAATTGTTCATTTTGTTTGGAGTTTTAAGTGATTATTTATCTTATTTGCTGATACAAAGTTACGAAAATCTAATCATGTATGCAAGAAAACAAGCGAAAAAGTTTATCAAATCTGCAAGTTTTTTCAACAGGATGCATCAGTGTCGGTCTTACCAATACTCAAGCTCATGCTTGTTGGTTATCTCGACCTCCTCTCCATCTTCGTCATAAGCCTTGATGTCCGTTATTTCGGCTTCGTCAAACTCATAGTGCGACAAGTCCTCGATATTGTTGTATGGAACCTCGTTGTGGTAGTTATATTCCTCATGGAAATGCGCATTCACCCAGAACGTAAACATTATCAGGTAGTCACCATCCTCAACTTCACCTTCAAAATCCTTGCTTCCCTCGAAGTCAATATCTATATTTTCGATATGGCTTTCAATTTCGGCCATTGCTTTTGTGGAGAGTATCATCTTATTTGCTTTTTATATTGTTAGAAAATATAGAAGAAGGGGACAGGGCATCCACAAGACTCCTCCGCTCCAATCCAAAAATCAAGATGATTGCCCCTGCAGAAATCAGTCACCTCCATGCAATGGAAAAGGCTTCCGCTCGTGTTCTCCAGTGCCGGCTTGATTTTGATGGCAGAGTTGTCACCCTTGTCTATAACTTCAATTTCTACGGACGTTTCCAACACAGAACCTCCGACATAGCCTTGCAGACTTGCGGCAAGGGACTTTGCCCTTGCCAAATTCATTTTTCCCATATTTATTTGTATATTAACGGTTAAAACAATCTTCCGAAATGTGAACGACAAGCCTGCTTTGCTTCTTCCAAGGTATATGCCCTGTGAGTTATTTTCCATCTCACATAAGACCTGCCAGAAATGTGGTCCACCCCATGTTCCTCCACGAACACGCCCCATTTTTTACCCCAGTTTCCTGTGTCATTAGGGTTTATTCGCTCTATTTTATATCCTCTATACATCATAGTTGGAAAGTCTTTTTACAGTAATGATGATACAGTGAAAGAACGGAAAGCCTTTTTCTCAACATCCCAATAGCGGATGCAGTTTGCCGGGCTTGCATATCCCGTACCCTTATAGTCGTACTGGTAAAGATTGCGGGCAAGCGTGCCTACCGCTTTGCGGAGTTCGCCGTTTGTCTTCTTGAAGCTGAAGGAAACAACACCGAGTGCCATCTTAGCTTTGAGTTTGTATGCTTTCCACGCTTTCTTGAGTGCTTCTGCAAAAGAACCTGCCTCTTTCTTTGCGAAGACCATCCACGCAGCCTTCATTACCATACTCTTGTTAATTCTCACTTGATTGTTATTTGTTGCGTTCATTTTGTTTGGAGTTTTAAGTGATTATTTATCTTATTTGCTGATACAAAGTTACGAAAATCTAATCATATATGCAAGAAAATAAGCAGAAAAGTTTATCAAATCTGCAAGTTTTTTTCCATTCGCCTAAACTTTCTGTTTTTCTATAGTGCCAAAGCCTTTTTAACGCTATCTTTGAAAATCACAGGCTTGTCTCCAAGTATTTTCTTGGTGGATAGCACGAGCCTTTCCACTTCTTCACGCTGGAACTTGACACCCATCTTTGACACAAGACCAATCTTGAACACATCGCACACATCCCTGGCACGTTTAATTGCGAAAAGTGCTGCGTCAATGTCGATAACAGGCTCGACACTGGCGAATGTTGATATTCCCCTGCGTTTCAGAAAGTACATTGCACCAATACGTTCATCGGTATTACTAATACACTTACTTTCCATTCCTTCCATACCAGTTAGAGTAAAACCGACCTTAACCATTTCGAGGTGTTCCTCAAGAATACGGGTTACATCGTTGATGCCTACCCAGTCAGCGCACTTTGTCAGTATCTGGATTGGTACACCGTTTTCCAAAGCAAAACCGACACACCTCATCGTAAGAGGCTTGTTCTCCGGAAGCATTGGATCGCTGACAAATGAGAAGAATAATGACTCATCGGGTTTCATCAACGGCTTCGCTTCTGCCAGTTCCTTTTTGAATGTACAGAAAGCCACATTCTCATCGACAAGAGATTTCTTCAAACTGACGCTTTCTGCCCCAAGAACTGATGCAGCCATGCTGTGCTTATTATAGCAATAATCACAGGAATTTCGGCATCCGTTAAAAAGATTGCAAGCCCAATGGCAATACTCGTAAGCAGTTCCATTGGGTTGATATATAGTCTTCCCCCTATACATTTTTGTCCTCCTTTCTCGTTATGAGTTCACGAAGCTTAGCTTCAACCCAACATACATTGTGGATCAACTTGTTCACATCCGACATTGCATCATGTTTCTTCCAGCCTTCCATTGGTGGAATAACGGAATAAACATCTTCAACTTCCGGGAACATCAACCTTATGCCTTCGCAGACAAAGGTTCTGGAATCCCTCACGTTCTTGTATTCCCATTGTATTGTCTTCTCTTCACGGTCGTTGTAAACTGCAACGAACGCATTGCGTAAGATTGCAATATCGAAATCTGTTCCCTGGCACCATATACGCACCACATCTGCTTTGTTATTCTTCTTCACATCGTCTATGAACGAAATGAAACTATACAAACAGGTGCTAATCGACATTGTGTAGTCAAACTGACTTTTCACCTCCTTTGGCTTATGGCTCCACCAATCAACAGTAGATGGGTCTATGTCAAATCCGAGCATAGCGCAGGAGGTGGCATCAACTGCCACCTTAAACTCTGCACTCTCCACAACCGTCTCGTATCCCAGAGGAAACACCTTTGCTGCGATGCCAATTATCGCTGCGGTTGAACGCTTTGACAGTGTTTCTATATCAACCGCAATGTTTATAACCTTCTTCATTCTGCATGGTGTTTTTATTCCTCGGATTTTCTCAACTCTCCATAGACATGAATGTCACGGTTAGAACGTTCTCCGTCCTTTTTCGGATAGTTCACGATGGCTACCGCCTCGTCAGAACTTACATGAGTAAACTTCAGCGACTTAAACCAGCACTTTCTACCGGTTCCGTCCATACATACATCGCCTTCTTTGATAGGGTAGCTGTCGATATACTCCTGCTGTGCCTTACGCATTTCAGCCTCGATGGTTTTACGCTCCACATTGAGTGAAGACATTTTTTTCTTGAAATCTTCTTTTGTCATAATCTTTAATTATTATTTTTGTTAAGGGCTAATCCGCCCACTCGTTAAGTTCTCGTTCCTCGATTATGTAGTTTGTATCACCACACTGCGGAGTCTGTTTATACTCCAACAAATGCTCCTTTACATAATCCATATCATTACTTTCTTTTTGATTTATTGGTTATTCGTTTATTGTTACTCTTCTTCCGGCTCTAACAATCTTTGGGAGGTATGTGTCAAGTGAGTGTTTAGGGAACCCAGCAAGGCAGAACGTGGAACCATTCTTTAACTCCTTTGATGTCATTACGATGCCGAGTAGCTTTGCTCCGTCAATGGCATCACGTTCGTACATTTCGTAGAAATCGCCTACACGGAACAGACATATAGCGTCAGAGTGCTTGCTCTTAGCCTCGTAATACTTCTCTAATTGGGTCTTTGTTTCTTTTACTTCCATAATTTATAGCTTTAAGTGAGGTATTTATCTTATTTGCTTTTGGTATCTATCTTATTTGCTTTGAGCAGTGCCATTCGGCCTGTTGTAAAATGCAAAGAACAGGCAATTCCCGGTAATCGATGTGTCGCAGTATACATGGGACCGACACATATTCTTTGCTTCCAGTAGATTTACGAAAGAGGTTAGTCCTTCGGCTTCTTCGCTAATCCTGCTGATGTAGCCAGTTCCTTTATCCGGTTCATAGTGCAACGTGTAAAGCTCGTGCATTCCAGGACTTGCGTTTATCACTTGCCGAACCCCGAGGGATTTCAAGTGGTCTTTCCTTCCCGAGTATGGGCTAAATCCACTATCAAGCAAAACCTCCGTTTGGGTTCTCAACAACTCTGCCGCCTCACCAAACCTTTGGTGCAAAGCGCCCATTTGGCTGTAATGGATTGCGCTCCTGTTTGCTGTCTTAAAGTTGAGATTTAACATCATGCTCATACTAATTTAGTTCAACCTGTAACAGGTTAATTATAAAGCTCTCTTGTTGTCTCGTCTAACACAAAAGATATTTCACTCATTCCCATATCTCGCATTGCTGCCATAGTTAAATCAACGTACAAAAATGTGTCGTTCACTTCTACTACACACCAACCGTCACTATAGCTAACGTCTTCGCCGCTGTAAATTGCTTCTATCAATGTGCGTCCGTCTTTCAATCTGGTACTTGCAAGCTCATACGGGTTTCTTATTGTTCCGTTATCGCTGTCCTGTAAGGCTGTCATTGCTTTTAACGCCCTGTTTGCTCTCTGCCTTAAAGTAAGGTTTTCGATATTTATGTGAGTTCCTTTCATTTTCTTGCTTTTTTCTATTGATTTATATTATCTTATTTGATACTACAAAGGTAGTGGTATTTTATCAAATACGCAAGTTTTTACACCATTATTTTATCATATTTGCAAATTGTTTTCGCTGATTACCAACTACTTATAGGTATAATTGCGTTTGTTACTATCCATAAATTGTATATTTGTTTATATCTCCAGCACCTGTTACCTTCATTTATAACACCCTCGTTTTTAGCGGTTTTCTCGATAATTTTGATTAACTTTGCACTCGGAACAACTAAAAGTTGTATCTGACATAAGCCTAATTCGTCTCGAAATCACCACCTCGACAAATGAATATGGGCATAATATCCAGTTTTTAAGGCAAGTCCTACGCACAACGTAGAGCTAAGCCTAAACTGGATATGGTTTGTGGTGAACCACGAGACGGATAGGCGGTGCTCTACGTTTTTTCGCATGATGCGTTGCCAATACAATTGATAAACTAAAAAGCGTTTAATATGAAGAAACTATTTATTTTTATCATGCTGGCCTTTCCCTGTATGCTGTTCGGCCAATCAATCGTAGGCAACACCTATAGCGGTGATGACCACATCGTTATTACAGACAAGAAAATCTGCCGTTCTATGACAGACAGAATGGTCTTATCAGTCGGTCTGTCTGCCATCAGAACTAACCCGGAAAAGAAAGACCACTATTTCCTTGATTTCAAAATCACATCTGCCGGAAAGATAACAATGGCAGCAGGTGGCAACCTAATCATAACCCTTTGCAATGGCAATGAAATCAAGTTATCCGCAGCAGATGATACCACACAAGGTTTGGTCCGGGATATTCACAGCGTAAACGGGTTGGTAACACATGATTTTAGCACATACCCTTCGTTTGCCATTACTCAAGAACAAGTCGAAGCCATTATCTCAACCGGGGTGAAAAAGATACAATGCAATACTTCACCTAATGCGTATTCCAAAGAGTTCAAGAAAGACCAAGTAGGAAAGGCTTTATCTGAACGATGGGAACTATTAAAGTCTAAACTATAAAGCATCACGGTATGAATATGTCGCATTTTTTTAATCGGGCATCATTATTCTGCATGTTCCTCTTTGCAGTTTTGGTGTTTCCGATAAATTGCTTTTCGCAAAATGAAGCAAGCCCAGACAAGCCTACGTTTTTCCCTAAATTGTTTGGATTAAACAAAAGTGTGTCGGTCGGTATCATAGGTGGAGGAATGGAAACATTCGACTACGGAGCGCTTGGCATAAACGCAACCTGCTACGGTGTGTATGTGGACTTTATGGGGTGGCCGAGAAAACACTCTAATGATGTCAGCATTGATAAGTGGGAGGATCATTCCCAATACGCTTTCCATGTAGGCTACCAGATACCATTCCACCAATACAAGGATGGAAGCATCCGGCTTATACCTGTTATAGGATATGCGAGCATCAAGAAAGGCTATACAGATGGTGGCGACTGGTCAGTTGGCTCTGGCGGCATTATCAACAAATTCCATGTGACAGAGGAATTTGGAGGCTTTGATTACGGCGCTGTGCTATCTTTCCAAAGCAAGGATGACAAGCTCGGATATTTTGATTTCTATGTCGGTGCCACTAAGCATACCATTTGGATTGGATTAGGCTATGACTTTTCGTTACGCAAATAGAGAAGGAGCACCTCATCTTGATGCTCCCTCTATCGTTTAGAACAAGTTATTCTCACAAGTGATATTGGCGATACGTTTCTCTGCAACATCAAAGAACGTATCGTCTTTTTCTATACCCACATATACACGCCCGAGCCTCTTTGCTGCTACGGCTGTTGTTCCGGAGCCGAGGAATGGGTCAAGGACCGCATCGCCCTCGTCTGTCGTAAGCCTTATGATGCTCTCGAAAATATCAACCGGCTTTTGGGTTGGGTGCTGCTTTTTTGTAACGACACGGCTGTGGAACACGCGGTTATAAAGTTCATTGTCCTGCAGATTGTTCAACGCTGTGCCCTCTTCATATATGCGGATGATAAATTCCACATTCTGGCAAAAACGCTTCTTGCTTATGATGTTCACAGGCTTCTCCCATACAAGGATAGCGAACTTATAGCCTTTCCGCTCTGCCCATGATATGTAATGAGCCAGTTGAGCCTCAGCGCAGAAGATAAACGCGTTCATCTTTATCATCAGCCTTGGTATCTGATTGAGGAACTCGTTTATCTCATTCTCTCCGAATTGTACCTTTATACGGCAAAGGTCGGAATCGTAGTCATACAGCCCGGATTTCGCCATCAGTTTCTTGGAGCCTTCCTTATACATCTTCCGGCTTTTTGACTTCGTGAAGTTGTAGGGTGGGTCTGTCACCATCACCTTGAAACTATACGCAGGAAGATTGCAGAGAACATCGCTGTTCTCCGCATGGTACAATGCACTCTCTTCTATCTTGTTGTAATACTTCATACTTTTACCCTTTCTCCAAATCGTTTGATTATTTTATAAATTCCTCTCTCTGTTATCTCGTACTTTTCGCTAAGGAAACACACGATGTAGGACACCTTGTGTTTCTTTGCCTTCATCCGCTTGTAATCCTCATACAAGTAGAGGTACTGGACATCGCTTGTCTCGATGCCATTCTCTCTCATCAGCTTAAATAACTGCTCGTTCATTTTCAGAATTTCGTATCTCGTCATAACTTTAATAATTATCAAGTGATTCAATCATGGATATTCTTTCTTGAGCCTCTGTTAT
>NFYZ01009093.1_pt1 | contig 10805 bp, 8 predicted proteins | sample 1092561 | NCBI WGS metagenome assembly NFYZ01 (sample SAMN03609887, study PRJNA323583) | gut metagenome | isolation source: feces | host: Rattus norvegicus | place: Malaysia | collected 2013 | reverse complement strand
ATTATTAATGGAGTTATGAGTGTTAGTACAGCTAAGGAAAGATACCAAGGTTTTTATGATGCTTGTAAGAAACATGGAATTGAAATAAAAGAAGACTATATACTTGAAGGTGCTTATAGTCGTAGTAAAGCTTATGAAGCCACTATTAATATGTTTAAGAAATGTAAGCAACTACCTTCTGCTATTTTTTCAGCTAATAACTATATGACAGAAGGCTTTATGATAGCTTGTAAAGAATTAGGAATATCCATTCCAGATGATATATCTTTGGCTTCCTTTGGTGAGATTAGCGTACCAGAGTTAGTTAGCCCAAGACTTACAATAATAAAGCAGGATTCAGAACATATAGGAAAGATAGTTGGGAAGGTTATAATAAAAAGATTGTCTGGCGAAAAGGCTAAGGTTTATAGGGAGCATATTATAAAGACTGAAGTTAAAAATGGACAATCTATAAGGGTTATTAAATAAAGTACTATATATTTTTTGGTAGCATAGTAAACGTTTACTATATAATGATTTACTATTAAATGATACTAATAAAATCATAGGAGGAAGCTAAATGTCTGATTTTAAAATGAATGAACCAATGAAAGAATTATATGGTAGAATTCCTAAAGTAGGTATTAGGCCAGTAATTGATGGAAGGAGACGTGGAGTAAGAGAGTCTTTAGAAGAACAAACTATGGGAATGGCAGAAAGAGTAGCAGAATTTGTTTCTAAAAACCTTAGACATCCAAATGGAATGCCAGTAGAATGCGTTATTTCAGACACTACTATTGGTCGTGTAGCAGAAGCTGTAAAATGTGCAGAAAAATTTGAAAATGAAGGGGTAGGTTTAACAATTACAGTTACACCATGTTGGTGCTATGGATATGAAACTTTCGATATGGATCCACTTATGCCAAAAGCAATTTGGGGTTTTAACGGTACTGAAAGACCAGGTGCTGTTTATTTAGCAGCGGCAGAAGCAGGATATTCACAAAAAGGACTTCCTGTATTTACTATATACGGCAGAGATGTTCAAGATGCTGATGATACTGAAATTCCTGAAGATGTAAAAAAACAATTATTACAATTTACAAAAGCGGGATTATCAGTAGCAACAATGAAAGGTAAATCCTATTTATCCATAGGAAGTACTTGTATGGGTATTGCTGGTTCTATGGTAAATCATGATTTCTTTGAAGATTATCTTGGAATGCGTTGTGAATCAGTAGATATGACAGAAATCACCAGAAGAATTGATGAAGAAATATATAATAAAGAAGAATTTGGAAAGGCAATGGAATGGGTTAAAGAATATTGTAAAGAAGGTTCAGATATAAATAAGGAAGAAAATAAAGCTTCAAGAGAAGAAAAAGATGCTCATTGGGAACATTCAGTTAAGATGGCTTTAATCGTTAGAGATTTAATGGTTGGAAATGAAAGATTAAAAGAGCTTGGTTACGGTGAAGAAGCAGAAGGACATAATGCTATTTTAGCAGGTTTCCAAGGTCAAAGACAATGGACAGACCACTTCCCAAATGGTGACTTTATGGAAACTATATTAAATACATCTTTTGATTGGAATGGAATTAGAGAACCCTATTTAGTAGCAACAGAAAATGATAGTTTAAATGGTGTGTCTATGTTATTTGGACATTTACTTACTGGTAGAGCTCAAATATTTTCAGATGTGAGAACTTACTGGAGCCCAGAAGCAGTTAAACGTGTTGCTGGATATGAGTTAGAAGGAAGGGCAAGTAATGGTATTATCCACTTAATTAACTCAGGTGCTACAACTTTAGATGGTACTGGACAACAAACTGATGAAAATGGAAATCCTGTTATGAAAGAGTTCTGGGATATAACTGAAGAAGATGCAAAGAAATGTTTAGATGCAACTCAATGGAGACCAGCAAACCGTGAATACTTTAGAGGTGGCGGATTTTCAGCTAACTTCTTAACTAAAGGTGAAATGCCTATTACAATGATGAGAGTAAATCTAATTAAAGGATTAGGGCCAGTTCTTCAGATAGCTGAAGGGTATGCAGTAGATCTTCCAAAAGAAGTTCATGAAACAATTAATAAGAGAACAGATCCTACTTGGCCAACTACATGGTTTGCACCAATAGTAGATGGTAAAGAAGGTCCTTTTAAAGATGTATATTCTGTAATGAATCATTGGGGAGCAAATCATGGAGCAATAAGCTATGGTCACATAGGAGGAGATTTAATAACCTTAGCTTCTATGTTAAGGATACCAGTAGCTATGCATAATGTTTCTAGTGAAAGAGTATATAGACCAAAGGCGTGGGGTTCATTTGGAGCTATGGATCCTCAAGGTGCTGATTACAGAGCATGTAAAAACTTTGGGTCAATTTATGGGAAATTAAAATAACAAATAAATGATTAAATAATAAATTTACTTTATAAAATTAAATAGAAAGGGTGTTAATTATGGATAAAGATATATTATTTAAGCCAAATTGGGAGTCTTTAGATTCTAGAGTTATACCAGAGTGGTTTCAAAAATCAAAATTTGGGATATTCATACATTGGGGAGTTTATTCAGTTCCTGCATGGAGAAAATTAAGTGATGAAAGATTTGGTTCCTATGCTGAATGGTATTATGCTAGTGTTTACAGTGATTATAAAAATAATGATGATGATTTTCATGAACAAATGTATGGTAAAGATTTTGAATATAGAAATTTTGTTAATGATTTTAATGCAGAATTGTTTGACCCTGATTTTTGGGCAGAGACCTTTAAAAATTCAGGTGCTAAATATGTTGTATTGACTTCAAAGCATCATGAAGGATATTGTTTATGGCCAACAAAAAATCCTCACAAAAAAAATTGGAGAGTTGGGGATGTGGGACCAAAAGTTGATATAGTCGGAGAATTAACTAAAGCTGTTAGAGCTAAAGGTATGAAAATGGGATTATATTATTCAATCGTAGACTGGGAAACAAATTGGAGTCACAGACCAGAAAGTGGTTATTTTGTTCCTAAGAAAGAAGTTGAAAAATATGGAATAGATGAAGAAAAGTATCCAGATGAAATATTAATTCCACAATTGAAAGAATTAGTAGAATTGTATAGTCCATCTTTAATATTTACAGATGGTGGAGAATGGGATTTTAGTGAGGAATATAGTCAAGTAAAAGAATTTATGGCATGGCTATATAATTATGCACCAAATAAAGATGAGGTAGTTATAAATGATAGATTTTGTGTAGGTATGCCTGGGAAACATGGTGATTATTATAGTACAGAATACAAGGATATAGATGGCTTTGGAATGACATATCCATGGGAAGAAAGTAGAGGTATTGGAGGATCATACGGTTTTAACAGAGCTGAAAATCTTGTAGACTATAATACTTCTGAACAATTAGTACATGAATTAATAGAGCTTGTTTCTAAAGGTGGAAACTTATTATTAAATGTAGGACCTACAGCAGATGGAAGAATTCCAATTATTCAACAGCAAAGACTTAAAGACATTGGTGATTGGTTAAAGATAAATGGTGATTCTATATACGAAACTACACCGTCCAATCGTATATTTGTAAAAAATGATGCTATGTTTACAACCCAAAAAGATGATGCAGTTTATATGATTTGTACAAGATGGTTTGATAGTAAAATAATAATAGAAAAGAAAGAGGATTTTGATATATCTAATATTATATTACTTGGATATGAAGGTGAGGTAGAATATGAAGAATTAGATAATGTTATTGAAATTATACCTCCAGCAATAAATCCAAATAATTATAAAAGTCTGTATGCATATGTATATAAATTAGAACTTAAGTAAAAATTGTATATGTGTACAATGAAGGAACTCACACATAGTCAAAGTTTATAAAAAAACATTCAAGTATTGAAAAACGGTACTTGATTTAAAGAGGAGAGTTAATATGAAAAAAGAGAATAGTAAAGAAAGCAAAAATAATAAAAAAGAAATAACGTTTATTCATGCTTTAATTCCAGTATTAACGTTGATAGCTATGATTATATATGGAATGGTTATACGCCCATTACTTGGTGAAGACTCTTTGCCATTAGAAATGATATTTATAGTCTCGGCGATGATTACAATAGTAGAACTATTTTATTTAGGATTTAGTTGGAAGGAAGTTGAAGAATCAATAATTAAGAAAACAGGTCAAGCATTACCAGCTTTTTATCTATTGTTTTCAATTGGATTGATTATAGGAAGTTGGGTAATTAGTGGTACTATACCTATGTTTGTATATTATGGGATTAAGTTAATAAACCCTAGATTTTTATATTTAGTTGCATTTATATTAGCATCAGTTTTCTCTTTATTAACAGGTACTTCATGGGGATCAGCTGGTACAATTGGAATAGTTTTAATGGGAGTTGGCCAAGCTGTAGATGGGAATCTTGCCGTATTAGCAGCTGCAATTATTGGAGGAAGTTATTTTGGTGATAAAATGTCGCCTTTATCAGATACTACAAATATGGCTGCATTAGGTGCAGGAGTAAATGTATACGAACATGTCCATTCAATGTTATATACTACTGGACCATCTTATATAATTAGTTGTGTTTTATATTTAATTATGGGGAAATTATATCCAGCAGCATCTGCTGATACTAGTAGTTTAGTTCAACCAACTTTAGATGCATTGAGCGGTAGTTTTAATTTTAGTATTTTACTACTAATACCACCTCTAATTGTATTGATAGGAGCATTCCGTAAAAAACCGTCTCTACCAACATTGATAACATCAGTTACTGTTGCTAGTATTTTTGCTATTACTTTACAAAAGTTCAACCTAAATGATTTAATTCAAACTCTTTACAAAGGTTTCGATGCAGAAATGATAACCTGGATGACTCAACTTCCCGATAATGTTATTGAGATATTAAATAGGGGAGGATTATATAGTCTAAGTGAAGCAGTAATAATAACTTTCATGGTATTTATTTATATTGGGTCAATTGAATTAATAGGAGCTATGCAAATTGTTGTAGATAGATTATTTGGTTTTGTTAAATCAAGACCTGGTACAATTTTGGCATCTCTTGTATCTTCGGCTATAATAAATGGAACTACATCAAATCAATATGCAACAAGCTTTATTGTAGGAGATGCTTTCCAAAAAAAATATGATGATTTAGGTATTCCAAGAAAAGTATTATCCAGATCCATAGAGGATTATGGAACATTTATTGAACCAATGCTTCCTTGGACAACTACGGGAATCTATATGGTGGCAACCTTAGGTGTACCATATGGGGAGTATGTTCCTTATATGTTTTTACCTATAATAAACTTTATTATTGCTCCCCTTCTCGCAATTACTGGGATAGGATGTTTTTATAACGAAAAGAAAAAAGATGTAAAAAGTAATGGTTAATATTTAAATATATATTTTGTTTTAAGATGACTTCGGTGTTTTCTAGGAGTCATCTATTTTTTATTTATAAAAAAATAGTGTACAAGAAATGAGTCACTGGGGACGGTCTTGATTGACTCACTTTGTGAGTCAGTCAAGACCGTCCCTGTTGACTCATTTATTTGAAATGAAGGAGTTACTGTGTTAAAATTAGTGCAGAATATAATGTAGTCAGAACGTAGGTGAGATTATGGTTGCAAATAGACAGATAAAATATCTTGTAGAAACAGCTTTATTAGGTCATGGACTTCCATCAATTAAAAATAATGATATATTATCTATATGGCCTAAGGATGCAATGCTTGCATGGGTTGAAAAGGGGGAAATTAGGATAGGAACTATAGAAGAATTTCTTCCTACAAGGCTGGAGAGTGACCATTGGGAAAGGTTTAATGGACTTAAAATTAGAAAAAACCTTAATAAAGATGTAAATGGCTATTTAACAGCGTCAGGAACTATGGTAGTTGCAAAAGAACTTAGATGTCCAGTTGTAGTTACAGCAGGTATTGGTGGTATAGGTGATATTTATACAGAAAACTTATGTTACGATTTACCAGCATTAGCTCAATTAGATATAACTCTTGTAGCAACATCTCCAAAGGATATGTTAGATATTCCTGCTACAATAAATTGGCTAGAAGATCATGGTGTTAAAGTTTTAGGAGTAGATACAGAATATTGTAATGGGTATATATTAGCTTTACAAAATCATAAACTTTCAGGAAAACTATCTATTCAAAATGCAAACAAATTGAAATACGGGTATAATTTAATCCTTAACCCAATTCCAAAAGAAAAACGTCTTAAAGATTCTCTACTTCTTCAAGAAGCTATTAAAAGTGGCAAACAAGCTGAAAAAGAAGGGAAAACATACCATCCAGCAGTTAATGCAAGTTTTGATAGATTAAGTTCAGGCATATCTTCAAGGATACAACTTGAATCCTTAGTTTCAAATATTAAAGTAGCAGAATTAATAACTAATAATAGATAATGGCTGAATTAAAAGCAAAGTAAAATAGAAGGTGAATAGTTATGAATATTTTAAAAGATAAATTAACTCCTAAAGAAAGAAAAATTCTATATAGTCAGGGAAAAGAAGTAGATAGAATACCCTGTAGTTTAGGTATAAGTGAAGCATCAGCAGTATATTATGGAATTGATCTTAGAGAATACTATTATTCCGCCAGTCTAATGAAAAATGTAGCAGTGAAAATAGCTAGAGAAGTAGGTATAGATAATACAGGTTTAGGCCTAGGATTAAAAGGAATTGGTGAAGCCTTAGGTTCAGTTTTAAGATATCCTAAGGATGGTATATCTTTTGTGTCTTCTCCAGTACTTACAGATTATAAGGATTTTGATTCTTTAGAAATAATTAATCCTTATAAAGACGGTAGAATACCAATAATATTAGAGGCTCTTAAAATGTTAGTGGAAGAACTTTCAGAAGAAAGAGTAGTAGGAACAAATATTGCTGGACCTTTAAGTACAGTAGCATCCATAAGAGGAACAGAGAATTTAATGAAGGATATGATAAAGAATAAAAGTCAATTACATAAACTTCTTGGGTTTTCCGTTAAATGTAATCTTAAATACGTAGAAGTAGCTTATAAAGAGTGTGGTGTAAAACCCTCTATAGCAGACCCAGTAGCATCAGCTAATCTAATAAGTTTAAAACAATTTAGGGAATTTGGTAAACCTTATTTAATTAAGCTTATTGATGGAATAGAAAAAATAACAGGCTCAAAACCATCATTACATGTATGCGGATATACAAAAGATAGATGGTTAGATTTATATGAAACTGGTATAAAAGGTTTTAGTGTAGATAATTGTGAAGATTTATCTGAGCTTAAGGAAGTCTTAGGAGATAAAATAGGTATAGCAGGAAATGTTCCCCCTATGGAAGTAATGAAAAATGGAACTATTGAAGATGTAAAAAATAGTGTTAAAACTTGTTTAGAAAAAGGAGCAGATAGTTCAAAAGGTTTTACTTTAGCTGGTGGTTGTCAACTTCCAATAGGTACACCAAGAGAAAATATCTTTGCCTTTATGGAAGCCACAAGATATTATGGAAGAAATGCAGTTAAAGGTTCGCTACCTAAAGGATTAAAATAGTTAGCAAGATTTTTCTCACTAACTATTTTTTATTCTTTGTAAAACTAAATTTAAGATATCTTCTATATCCTTACTACTAGATACTTTTCTAGGATTAGACTTTACATTACTACTTGCTAAAGCTTGAGTACATATATCATCAATATCTAACTCTACATTTTCAAACTTAGATTTAGCTATATTATATATTTCCGTTCTTTCTAAAATATCTTCAATCCAAGAAGCTAATTCTAAACCACTATCCATATTTTTAAAAAGTAAAGCTGCTTCATCAAAAAGCTCGGAACTACTGCTTTCATTAAACCTAATAACTTCCGGCATAAGTAATGATACAGTCATACCATGATGAAGATTGCTATAAGCTCCTAAAGGATGTGCAATTGAATGGGCAATAGATAGTCCAGTTCCTGGATATAATAGTCTAGTAGTAAAAGCAATATAAAGAAGACTTTCTAAGGCTTCTTCATTATTATTAAATATAGCATCTTCAAAATTTTCACCTAAAGATACTAAAGAGCCTCTAGTATTTATCCGAACTAATTCATTAGAAGTTTTAGCAGTATGAACTTCAATCATATGTACTAAAGTGTCTAAAGCAGTGGCAGCCCTATATTGCTTAGATAATGTTCTTAGGCTTTTTACATCTAAAACGACTCCCTTAGGAATAAAAAAGTCTCTCTTCATAGTCATCTTTTTATATATGGAATTATTTTTTATAATAGCATAGGGACTGCTTTCAGCTCCAGTACCACAAGTAGTTGGAATAGCTATAAAATAAGGGAATTTTTCATTGGAATTTCCAGGTTCAAAACATTTTTCTATATTAGGAAAATAATTTTCACCTAATAATCCTATGGCTTTTGCACCATCTATAGCACTCCCACCACCTAAGGCAATTAGACATTGAGTACTATGTTTACTATAGTTTTTCGCTCCATCAATAATTTCTTCTATACTAGGATCAGAGTTAAAATTGCTCCAATATACTACATTATAATCTTTTAATAATTCCTTAGTTTTTTTACTAAAGTCAGTTGATTTAATATTTTTATCAATTACAATAAAGATATTTTTTATATTTTTAGGGATTAAATTAACTAAGTTTTCCACAGAATTAGGTCCATTATAAACATAATTTGGTACATTCATTTTCCAAAGATTCATTATACCCACCTACTTTCTATAAACTGATCGTTCTCCTCCAATAAGTTTTAATCTAGTCCTTGCAGCTAAGACTCTTGCTCCCCCTATATATTCCACTTCTGTAACTAAAGGTTGAGCAACCCTTTTTAAATGCATACCTATTATATTTAAACCAATATCTAGACCGCCATCACATTTAAAGTCTTCTACTATAACTGGGTTATCAAAATAATTATAAGCTGTAGCTGCAAAAGTGCCTCCAGCTTCATCTATAGGAACAACCATTACTTCCTCTAAATTAAATTTGTCCGCCAAATTCTTTTCAATAATCAATGCATTGTTTAAATGTTCACAACATTGAATAACAAAATCCATATTCTTAGGCTTAACTTCCCATAAAGCATTACATAGGATTTTAGCAATTTCCTTATCTCCAATAGTATCAATCTTCTTTCCTTCAACTTTACTAACACTACAGGCAATGAGACAAGTGTTTAAATTTTTAAATTTATTATTAGGTATAGTCAGTTCATGAAATAACTTAATAGCATCTTTATATATTTTGTCCATGTCCAAGTAATCATCTCCTAATGACAATATTATGTCTCGTATTATACCATAATTAAATCTTAGGAAATTAACAATAAATATAATCAATACATAAAAAAACATTATAAATATTTTCTATTGGAGCATTATGGGACAGTATGATATTATTTTTATGTATTGTATTGGATGTATTGTGAAAAAAAGAATCAAGCTAGGAGAATAAGTATGATAGTAAATAGAGAATGTCATAAGTCTATACTAGAAGGAATTAATATCTCAAAAGCTTTTGGTAATGTAGAGGTTCTTAAGGATGTAAACTTCAATCTTAAGAAAGGAGAAGTAGTTGCTTTAGTAGGAAATAATGGAGCAGGTAAATCTACATTAATAAAAATTATGTCTGGGGTCTATACTCAAGATCAAGGGTATTTTAATATAAAAGGGAAAAAAGTAAATAAATTGACACCAGAACAAGCTATTACATTTGGCATAACAACAGTTTATCAAGACCTTTCTTTGGTGGATACTCTAGATGTATCGTCTAATATATTTTTAGGGAAAGAGCCAATAATGAGGGGTTTTTTTATTGATAAAAATAAAATGGACAAGGAAGCAGATAATTTAATTAATAAATTGAATATAGACATTCCTTCTATAGATACAGAAGTAAGTGTTTTATCAGGAGGACAAAGGCAAGGCGTGGCCATAGCCCGTGCAATAAATCAAGGTGGTGAAATATTAATATTAGATGAGCCCACAGCAGCTATGGGAGTTAAAGAAAGTAAAGAAGTGTTTAAACTAATAAGAAATTTAAAAGAAAAAGGTTATACTATAGTAATTATTTCTCATAATATTCAACAGGTTTTCCAAATATCAGATCGTATAATTGTTATAAGAAATGGTCAAGTTGCTGGAAGTTTCATGACTACAAATACATCAGAAAAAGAAATAGTAAATTGTATTACTGGCACATTATAGTAGAAAGAGGTTAGACAGAATTGAAGAATAATAAGGCATTATTGTTATTAATATTGGTGTTAATAGTTCTAATAATTATCTTTTCATTGACCACTGAATATTTTCTAACACTATATAATTTTAAAAATATATTAAGTCAATCTGTAATAAATATTATTTTAGGAATTGGAATGACTTTTGTAATATGTACAGCTGGTATAGATTTGTCAGTTGGGTCAGTTGCTGCTTTTAGTAGTGTTATCCTTGCATTAGCCCTTAAAGTGAATATGCCTGTTATAGTGGCTATATTATTAGGAATTTTAGCTGGTGGTTTTGCAGGATTTATAAATGGTTATTTAATTTCCATATTAAAAGTAAACCATTTTATAACTACCTTAGCTACTATGTCCATATGGAGGGCTATGACTTTAATACTTACTAAATCATCACCTATATATGGCTTTCCAGAAAGTTTCAATAAAATAGGAATAGGCAGTATAGGTCATATACCAATAGCTGTCATAATATGTACTGGGATTGTATTAATTGGTTATATATTATTTAGTAAGACTAAGTTAGGTCATTATTGTATGGCTTTAGGTAGTAATGAAGAAGCTTTAAAAAG
>NFYZ01002552.1_pt1 | contig 10815 bp, 6 predicted proteins | sample 1092561 | NCBI WGS metagenome assembly NFYZ01 (sample SAMN03609887, study PRJNA323583) | gut metagenome | isolation source: feces | host: Rattus norvegicus | place: Malaysia | collected 2013 | reverse complement strand
TAGCCAGTTTTAAGAAGTCGAGAAAGACCACCTGTGAATCTACGGCTTGGTGCGTTTGATGGTACTGCTAGGTCGTTTTCGTAGCACCATGCGAGCATGATGAGTTTCCAAATACCAGCTGTACCCATTGTGCATGCTCTTGTAAATGTTGTCGGTAGCATTTTTCCGACAAGGAAATTTGACTCATTAAGTCTGTCTTCAACCTTGTCTGTTTCCCAAAGGTCATCTAGTAGGTATCTTTCAACGATATATCTTCCGCTTACTTTTTCATATCCTTCCTTGATTGGTTTGTCTTCTGTTATCTTGTACCAATCACCGTCTGTATCTGAGAATGCGAATATTTTGTCTTTGATTGCCCATGTTGTTGTAATCTTATCTCCTGGTACGTATACTCTATTCGGTTTCTTCAAGTTCAAGTATTTCGTCACATATTTCAAGTTTGATGACTTCATGCTTGAATCAATGGCTTGTGCCCTTCTTGCTGCATGTAGCGAATCAAGTACGTTATGTCCCCATATTATGGTAGGTTTGTAATATTCTACCTCACCACCTAGCTTAAGAACTGATTCCTTCTGTTTCTTGTATATTGGTTTTGGGAATAAGTGTGAAGTGAAGGATTCGAAGTCTCCGCCTAGGATTCCGTATCTGACAATTATGAAGTCCCAGTCGAAGTTCTCTGAGTTATGTCCAGCAATGATATCTGGTTTCAGTTCTGACATTATAATCAGTCCTTCTTCAATCACTCTCTTCTCGTTCTTATCCAACTCTTCCTTTGTTGAACCTTCAACTGATAGAATCTTATCAAATCCTTTGTTAGTATGGATACCGAACTGTTCTATTCTATGATATTGCGGATTGAGTCCTTGTGTTTCAAGGTCAAATGTAAGTCTGTTCAGTTCGTTATAACTCTCGTATCCCTTAAAGAGTCTCTTTCCGCTTTCTATCATATATTGTTCTACTGGGGTAACTCCTAGGAATTCTCTGTTTGACTGAGGCTGTACTATTGAATCTTTCTTCTGTTTTTCGTGAATCGGAACGCCTCCTTCTGTAAAGAATCTTTGGAACTTTGAATATGACATTTTTGTCTTCGCATAGAACATGAACTTGTATCCGCTTTCAAGCCTCTCACTTACTTCTTCCTTGGTGAATGTTGTAGTAAGCCTCTTTACTCCGATTCCATACTGTCTCATCTTTGCCATAATGAGCTTTCTGTCTCCATTGAACAGTCTTACTGCTGCACTGTTCTTTACCCATATGAACGGTTTGAATGCGTCCTTTCTGATTCTCTTAATTCCTTTAGAATCAACATATATTATGCTCACGTCCTCCTCGTCATATCCGCATTCTATTGTGATAATTCTTTCCATTGGGTCATGTCCGCTGAGGAATTCATTAACCCTTTCGGTTGTTATCTTTTCCATTTCACGTTAATTATGTACCTTTCTGTTATATTTTAATAAAGCTGTCAGACTGCATTGTACAATCATCGCTTATATGAGCAAAGATATAAAAAATCTTAATAAAACAAAAATTTTTATTTTAAAATTGAAAAAAAAGAAAAGGCTAAGTGAGATAATCACCTAGCCTCTTGTTTTCTTTATGTGTTATTTCTATTCTATTACGATTGTAACTCCAGTTATTCCATCAGTTGTTAATTGTGCTTTAATCTTGTCTATTGTAGGTTGCTTACAGCCAATCATTTTAATTTCCTTTAATGAGGTACAACCCCTAAACATACTACTCATAGTAGTTACATTACTAGTATTCCAACCACTTAAATCTAAGGATGTAAGACCACTACAACCACTAAACATACTACTCATAGTAGTTACGTTACTAGTGTTAAAATTACTTAAATTTAAGGATGTAAGTTTTACACAATCAGCAAACATATTACTCATTCCAATTACCTTACTAGTATCAAAGCCACTAACGTCTAAAGATGTAAGACCACTACAATTAGAAAACATTTTACCCATAAAATTTACCTTACTAGTGTTAAAGTTACTTAAATCTAAAGAAGTAAGACTACTACAAGCACAAAACATATTATTCATACCAGCTACATTACTAGTGTCAAAACTACTTAAATCTAATGAAGTAAGACTACCGCAAAGATTAAACATTCTATTCATATTAGTTACATTACTAGTATTACTGCCTTTAAAGGAAGCTTCTATAGTTGAAGAAGGAATAATTATTAGAAGTTGAGAAGATAATGTTCCTTCAAAACTTATATCTGCTTTAACAACTACCTTCTTAACTGAATCTCCTTCTATTCTAAATAACCCCTTATCTTTCGGAAGTACATACGTGTACCACTTATTACCTTCACTTATTTGAACATCTACATGATTTGTTTTATCTGTATATATCTTCACTGTCTGTGGTGTTGTTCCAGTTATCTCGCCAACATAGAACTCAACTGTATTGTAAGGATTGTAGTGAACGTCTTTAACGTCCTCACAATAACTAACGTTAGGGATTTTAAAGTCTACCCCCCCCCCATTAACTTCACTTTCATAGGAGGAATGGTTTTTAAACAAATTAATGTATTTCATTGTTTATATATTAATTAATAATTATCACATTATCGCTTATTTTGTCATTTATCAACTGTGCCTTAAACTTTATGACTAAGTCTTGTGAACAGTTTCTCATATATATTGTTTTAAGATTATTACAATTGCTAAACATATTGTTTGTTACCAATATGGAATTGGTAATTAAAAATAAATGATACTACATAATAAATATTATAACGAAGAACATATTTCTACATTATTACTAATTACGTTTTGACTAAAATATTTATCTTAAAATATAATAGTTTAATAATGACATTGATACAGCCAAAGCCATATATGAACAAGCTCAAGTTGCGTCATTCGGCTGTAGGAACCGAAAGAAGAAGGAACTTGTCGAAAATAATTCTAGAGAAAGGAACCCCACTTCCTAAGAGTGTAACGTATTCTGACATAGATGAAGCCATGTACAAGTGGCTGTTTGAAAAGATTGACATTGTATATGACGGAAAGAGGCTTCCTACATACAAGTTATACAGTACGCAGAGGATAAGTGAATACATGCAGACGTGGAAGGAGACTGATGAGGTTGGAAATCCGATAATAAACTTCAAGACGATAACGAGGGAGAATAATCCGCAGAAGGGAGAGAACCAAGGAAATATGTATAATATTCCAGGGCATAAGTCATTTGCGATGTTCTATGTACCAGTGATGCAAGAGAACGGAACAGAAGCCTTTGACCGATATTCCATGAAGCAGCCGATACAGGTCAATTTCACGTATTCAGTCTCAATCGTAACCAATAAGATGGAAATAGTCAATGAGATGAACGAGAAGATGCATTATGAGTTCAGTGCCTATTCTTGTTATATATGCCCTAACGGTCACTACATGCCGATGAACATAAATGACATTACTGATACATCTGAATATGCAATTGATGACAGGAAGTACTACTCGCAGACCTATACGTTGAAGCTTAAGGGTTATGTGATAAGGGAAGAGGACTTTGAGGTTGAAAGGGTTCCTTCAAGACTTGTAATGTCATCTCACGATTCAGATGCAAGCGGAATCATAAACAAGAGGAAAAGGAATAGGACGGACGACATGAAAGTCCAGTTCTTGAGAATGAATGAGGATGAATCAAATATGTTCAATCTTGATGTGATGAAGAATGACGAAAGATGTGATGCGCCTAAATATGAGCCAAGTGACAGACCTAGCGAAGTGCCGTCAGATGACGGAAAATGCGAATGCAATGTAGACCATAGTGATGATGACAGATTCAAGAACAAGGTCATTAAATTGCTTGTAAGGCTCGATTCTTGTGAGGATGAGATATCATTCACCTTGGATGGAGATATGGTCTTAGAACGCATAGAAATGGCTAATATACATGATTTCGTAATACTTGTAAACGGAGAACTCATAAATATTGATGATAATTCAAGATTGTACAAGGATGACGAGATTATGATAAAGGTATCTAGGGAAGACTTGTATGAAGGCTCTGAAATAGACTTGATAGGATACGACCCAAATGAGGTTGTTGACACGAAAAGCGATGCGGAAACGTCTATTGATGAACCTTATGTTGAGGAAGAGATAATTATATCAACAGAAAAGGACGATATTGAGTGAATTTCGGAACCTTATAAATATTTATAATAAATAAATTGTTTTTTGATTGATAAATGGCTTATAGAATGACAACGCAAGTCATGATTGAAAGGTTCAAGAAGGTACATGGTGATGAATATGACTATTCGTTAGTTGACAGTGACAACAGGGATTCTGATGGAAAAGTCAAGATTGGATGCAAGATACATGGTTATTTCCTACAGACTCCTACAAACCACCTGAGGACAAGAGGATGTTTCAAATGCTACGGTACATGTAAGAAAACGACTGAAGATGTCATGAATGACATAAAGGATATTTACGGCGATAGATATGTGATTCCTAATGACTTTGAATATGTAGGAAACAAGTCTAAGTTCAAGATGATGTGTAGGGAACATGGCGAATGGCTAACCACTTACAACAGATTGGTGATAGGAAGACACGGATGCAAGAGATGCACTTGTAACATATACACTGATGATACGTTCAAGGATAAGCTGAAAGACATTTATGGTGATATATTTGACTATTCCAATACGTCATTCAACGGATTCAGGAGCAAGGTGAAAGTAAAATGCAACAATTGTGGTGAATATTCATATGTAATGCCTTCTGTCATATTGAAAGGAAACTTTAAATGTAACTGTGACGGAAATAGCAATATGTCACAAATTGAGAATGAAATGAAATGTCTTTTAGAAAAGAATAATATAGAATTCATATCTCAATACAAGACAGAATGGCTTAGGATGAAGGAACCTATGTCAATAGATTTCTACCTTCCGAATGAAAGAATAGCAATAGAATGTCAAGGAAGAATGCATTTCGAGCCTTTCATCAAGAATGATGAGAAGTCATTGGAAAATCTAGAAAAACAGAAGCAGAGAGATGAGATGAAACTGAAACTCTGTGAGGAACACGGAATAAAGATGCTTTATTACTCGAATGTCATACATGACGGAAAATACATAGGAGAGATTCATGATAAGGCAGAAGAAATAATTAATATAATTAAGCTTAATAATATAAAATAATGGCAGATAATGCAAGAGGAATTCATGTTAGTGCTGGAATCTATTCAAGAGAAATAGATTTGACATACGCTGCAAAGAGCTTGGGTATAACAACCTTGGGTGTTGTCGGTGAGACAACCAAAGGACCAGCCTTTCAAGCAATGGACATCTCCAATTGGAGGGAGTTCCAAGACGTATTCGGTGGCACTAGCACTGAGAAATATAAGGGTAGCTTGTATCCAAAGTACGAGTTGCCTTACATCGCAAAGTCATATCTTAGCGAATCACAGCAGCTGAAGGTTGTTAGGGTATTGGGACTTAGCGGATATAATGCAGGACCAGCCTGGATAATCACAGCTAGCGATGGCGGCGATAAGAAGCAAGCTGTTGCCGTAATCCGTTCTAGGGGTTCATACAAGGCTTATGTGACTGGTTCTACAGATAGCTGTATATGTGACAGTACAAAATACGATACACTTACATACATGGTTGGTGAAGTAGCAGCTGAAAGTTCAGAAGGCTGCTTCAATAAACAATATAATTTGGGTGCATTGAAAATTGAGAAGTATACTTCATTGAATGGAAGTGGCGATGCTTGCAATGGTTATACAATGGGTAACGATGAGACTGATTTTAGTGTATCTCAGACAAACAAGGGTAGGTTTAAGTTGTGTGGTTGGACTGGAAAACATGCAAAGGATTCAACTATAGATGAGACTGACCAATCATATTTTGAATATGCGGTGTCCCTCAATCCTTATGACAAGGAATATATCTTGAATGTACTTGGCACAAAGGCATATGACGGTGATGCTCCAATTTACGTTGAATCATTGTATGATGTTGCACTTGAGCAAGGAATCGTTGATGGTGATATTGTACAAATTGATGGAGAATTACAAAAATATCAAGTATATTATACTGCTGATTACTGTCATCATGACCCAATCAGCGGATTAATGACAATACCACAGTCTTCACTTACAAGAAGATATGTAGGTTCTAGATATTTGGCAGACAAGAATTCTGTTGACGAAGCAATCAAGGTTACTCCTTATGATTATAAGCTAGGAAGACCTCTTACTGTAAAAGAAGCTAATGCAAGTGGCGAGACTGTAGTTAATGAAGCACCTTCTGATGTTGCTGATAAGGAAGCCTGGTCAGCTACTACTGTTGCTGAGACTGTGGCTATTGTCGGTCAGATTTATACTGTAAGGCAGTACACAGACCAAAACGGTAGAAGAAGCTATCTATATGCATATTATACGACAGAAAGCTTGAATGGCATTGACCATCAAGATAAGGTTAACTTGTATGGAAACTTATTTGGAAGTAGCAATAATAGGAATAAAGATAAAAATTCAACATTGGTATATAACTCAAGAGATGGTTTGTATTACAGAATGAATGCTAGTAATACAGATGTCGTATATGTCCAGCTTGACATGAACGATTACAAGTCTCCTTACAGATATGCTTCAACTCCTTGGATTGTATCAAACTTGAAGGGTGATATGAAACATGTTGATGTTACAAAGCTGTTCAGGTTCCATACGATATCTGATGGTGATAGCTCTAACTATGATGTTAAGGTCTCGATTGAGAATATAAAGCCAGATGATGGAACGTTTGATGTTGTCGTAAGAAGGATTGATGATGCAGATGAGTCAATCAGCGTGTTGGAGAGGTTCGGAAAGTGTAGCATGGTTCCTGGTGATTCAAACTACATTGCATACCGTATCGGTTCCTTCGACGGTACATACGAGGTTAAGTCAAAGTACATCACAGTTGAGGTAAATGAGAGTACAGCTTCAAGGACTTCCGTCCCTTGCGGTTTCCTAGGATACCCAATTCCTAAGTATGATGGAACACCGATAGAAGGTGAAGGAAATACAGGCGTTTTATTCCCAACAATCAAGTACAACACAATGTATGATGAGGATGTAAAGAATAGGAAACAGTATTTCGGTCTTTCATCTTGGGTAGGCGTTGATATCGATACATTCACATTCAAGGGAACAAAGGCTTATATTGACAATCCTAAATTCTTGTCTCACGGCTTCCACTTGGACAGCAGACTTGACTCAAAGAACGGTGGTATCAGCAGCATAACTGTTGATAACGAGAGCGGATATGAGTTTGACTGTGTAAACACTAACTCTAGGACAAATACTCTCTCTGAAGCACCTATCATCGGCACAGAGGATGAGATGTACGGCTCTATCTATGAGAATACCAACTTGCGTAAGTTCACTGTATTCTTCTACGGAGGATTTGACGGTTGGGACGTTTACAGAGACAAGAGGACAAATACAGACGAATACAAGATGTCTAAGTACAAGGGATACATCAACTTGAGCAGCGGTGAGGGATATTCATTCAACAAGATTCAAGACCCTAGTGCATTGAAGCTGAATGAGAACGGTATCACATCAGACTGGTATGCTTACTTGAGCGGTATAAGACAGTTTGCAAACCCAGAGGAAACAGATATCAACGTATTCGCAACTCCAGGTATTGATTACGTAAATCAGAAACTTCTCGTCGAAGAGGCTATCGAGATGATTGAGGAGGAAAGAGCAGACTCAATATACGTGATTACAACTCCAGATAAACCTAGCGGTGCTAGCGATATCGTGGATGACATGTATAACGCAGAAGAAGCTGTATACAACCTAGAAGATACAGAGATTGACTCAAACTACGCTTGTACATACTACCCTTGGGTTAAGTATGAGGATGTTGATAACAACCAATATATCTACTTGCCACCAACAAAGGATGCTGTAAGAAACTTCGCACAGACAGATAATACTTCTTATTCATGGTTTGCTCCAGCAGGTATTAATCGTGGTAGTGTTGACTGTGTACGTGCTCACTTCATAACAAAGTTGGCTGATGAGGATACGCTGTATGAGGGAAGAATCAACCCAGTCAAGACATTCGCTCAAGACGGTGTCAAGATTTGGGGTCAGAAGAACCTTCAGATAAACGAATCACAGCTCAATAGGATTTCAGTAAGAAGACTGTTGCTTAGGATTAGAAAGCTCATAGCAATCTCTTGCCTAGGTTTGATATTCGAGCCTAATGACGCAACAGTTAAGCAGTCATTCTTGACAACTGTAACACCTATACTTGACAACGTTAGGTCTAACAGAGGTGTATCTGACTATAGAATCGAGGTCAATGATACGGTTGAATCTAGAGAGAGAAGGGAACTTCCTTGCAAGATTTATATAAAACCAGTCAACGCATTGGAATATATCACAATCGACTTCATCGTATCCCCTGAAGGTGTAAGTTTTGATGATATCTAAACAAAAATAAAAGCGGAAGATTTTTATTTCTTCCGCTTTTTTTTGTGTTATTTACTGTAGTTTTGTAAAAATCATACTATTTATATTTGATAAAAATATAATTATAATGAGTAAGAAATTATCATTTGAAGAATTTGTAGAAAGGTCTAATAAAACACATGAAAACAATGATTTGATATATGATGAATCAACATTTAACGGAAGTCATCAGAAAATTAGAATAATCTGTCCAAAACACGGAGAATTTTGGCAGATAGCTAAAGACCATATGAATGGTCAAGGTTGTCCTATATGTGGCAGAGAGAAAAGTGGTCTTCAAAGACGTTCAAATACTGAAAAATTCATTTCTTCGTTTAAAGAGCTATATGGGGATAAATTAGATTTATCAAAATTTGTTTATACAAAGAGTAATATTAAATCAACTGTTATTTGTCCTATACATGGAGAATTTGAAGCAACTCCAAATAATTTACTTAGAGGTAGGGGTTGTCCTACTTGTGGCAATATTAATAAGAAAGTAAAGCAAACCATATCTGAGCAAGTATTCAATGAAAGAATGGGAAAAATATATGGAGATAGTTTAACATATGATTTTTCTAACTACTCTAATTTTGGCGAAAAAATGGAATTTACATGTAGCAAGCATGGTTCGTTTAAAGCGTTTCCTTTAAATGTGCTTCGTGGTCATGGATGTCCAATTTGTGGTAGGGAAAAATGTAGTAAAAGCAGAACTTTAAAATTTGAAGAAGTTCTAAAGCGATTTAAGGAGGTTCATGGTGACACTTATACATATGATGAAAGTACATATAAAACATCAAGGGAAAAAATGAGAATTATTTGTCCTAAACACGGAGAATTTTGGCAAATACCGATGAATCATTGGAGAGGTCAAGGTTGTCCTATATGTAAAGAAAGTAAGTTGGAAATGGAGTTGGATAAAGCATTGACTGATAATGGAATTGAATTTATTCGTCAAAAGCCGCTAGGAAGGCAATCTATTGATTTTTACATCCCTAAATATAAAATTAATATAGAATGTCAAGGAGAACAACATTTTAAGAAAAAATTTGATGATAAATATGATTTTAAATTATGTTTGAAAAGAGATATTAAAAAGAACAAGATATTAAGCGAGAATGGAGAGAAGCTTATTTATTTTACAAAAGAAAAACTTCTACCAAAGAATATAGAAGACCCTATGTTTTGTAATATATACAATAAAGATAATTTGTTCTATGATACAGAATTAATCATAAACATTCTTAAATAAAAAAAGCGGAAGAAACAAAAATCTTCCGTTTTTTTTATGTACTACAGACGATGAAATCAATCGTTGATATATTCTTTCAGTTTTTCGTCTGACTTGATAATATCATGATATAGTTCTTTATTTTTTCCTTCATTTACTATCTTATCATCACAATTTGTGAAATATATGAGTTTTATTCCGTTTTCATTGCATAATTTATTCTTTCTTGAATCTCTTTCGATTATCTTCTCATATAATTCGTTTGACCATTCATTTCCCTTATATGCAAAGTCTCTTGGAATGAAATGCTGTATACCTTGGCATTCTATGGCTGTCTTTATTGATGGGATATAAAAGTCAAGAGATAATTGACCTAACCAATCGAACCTTTTCTGTTCTATGAATAGAATGTTTTTCTCTTTCAAGATATTTCTAACATTATTTTCAAGATGACTTGATTTGCATTTTGGGCAGCCTTGTCTTGAATTTATATGTTTATCTGGAGTTTGCCAAAACAGTCCATGTTCCTTGCATATGATTGGAACCTTCTTTTTAATTCCATTATAATTCTCTTCATTCACCAAATCATAGATATATTTTCCGTCATGGATTTTCATTCCTTTTTCCTTGAACGTTTCCGATGATGTTGTCTGATGTTTTATCCTATTCGTATCCAATGCGCATTTTGGGCAGCTGTATCCTTGAATATGCTGATATGGCAATTGGTAGAATATTCCATGTTCATTTCCTTCCTTATCTTTCTTATGACATATAAGTTCAACCTTTGTATGAGAATTAATGTAATTTACTCTTGAGTAATCAATATATTCTTCATGGTTCTTCTTTGCCATTCTTATAAAGTTTGAATTCAATATTCTTTCCATTGCACATTTCTGACATCCTCTTCCATTGAGATGTGAATTAGGTGTCTGCTCGAAATCACCGTGTTTTCTGCATGTTACTATTACTTTTGTGTGGTTGTTTATATAATTCACCTTTGAGTAATCATATTTTGAACCATGAACATTTATTGCATCTTTTATGAAATCTGATATATTCTTTTGCATTGATATGGATATTTATAT
>NFYZ01010520.1_pt1 | contig 10875 bp, 19 predicted proteins | sample 1092561 | NCBI WGS metagenome assembly NFYZ01 (sample SAMN03609887, study PRJNA323583) | gut metagenome | isolation source: feces | host: Rattus norvegicus | place: Malaysia | collected 2013 | reverse complement strand
GTGCCGTAGATATGGCACTTCTTCACTCTTTTCCAAAGTATCGGAAAACAGCTTTCCTGGCATTGTAGTAATTACCGTTTTTGTATCCGTATACTCTTTTTGATGTCTCTTTCCATGTATAGCCTAGCAGATAATGATATCTGATGCAGGAGCGAACGAATGGATCATCAACTGTATATAGCCAGTATTCAATTGTTTCAGCCTTTGTTCTAAGATCCTTTATTTTCTTATTGTACAGATTTTCAAGCTTTTGAATTTTCTTCAGTGCAGATTCAACTGGTGAGTGAGGTTCTGCGTTAAAGGAACCAGCAGAACTGAACGATGGTGAGTGGTAAGTGTTGTATATTGCATAGATTTGCTCGTTAAGTGCATCGATCTCTGCAGACAGCCATCTGTATTGTTCAAGCTCCTCAATTGTCACTTTCTGCCCTTCATAGTCCATCTCTTTTCCCCCTCATCTAAATATCATAGTGCATCCACCTTTTTAAAGGCTTCTGCCATCTTTAAGAACTGAATTGCAATCCAGTCCACTATTTCTTCATTGTTTGCCCATGAATTAGCGTCAAGCCCTGACTCATGCAGGAAGGCGTGTATCAGTTCGTGTCTGATCACTTTCTTTTTGTACTTTGTAAGGTCTTCCATGCTTCCTGGCTTGTTTCTGAAGGTATCGATGACAATCTTCTTTGTTGAAAAGTCACAGTAGCCGTCTGATTCTTCAAGACTATTGTCTTCTTCTCTGTTGGATTCAATTATCTTGTATGGCACTCCAAGCACAACTGCCATTGTGTTACCATATTTCATGCTTCTTCATACTCCTTCTGAATTGCTTCCATAATCTCTTTGCCTTTTGCGTTGGCTTCTTTTTCCGTCTTGAAACAGTTACCTGCTTTCCAAAAAATTAAATCGCTAGTACTTCCCGTAAAGATGCCCGAAATACTCGTTTTGCTAAACATGGAATACCACCAATAGGTTTCATCGTTCTTAGGTTTCCATGGAAGTTTTACAACACTGTAGCTTCCATTAATAATTGACAGAAGAATAGTACTTCTAGCAAATTCATTTCTGTTCACGCTAAACATAAGTCCTTCTTCTTGCGTTATCTTATATCTAGGTATACAAATATTTTTTGTTTTATTTTCTTTTAGGATAAACTCTTCTTCAAGCTCAACTCCTAGCATTTCTGCAACCTGTTTGTAATAAGTCATTTTTCTTTAAATTGTCTCTGTAGTTCTAATGCTTTAGCTAATGTATCCTCATTAACTGGTGTAGAGATAATATCTCCTTTCTCTTGTTTCTTCATGTAGTCGGGCATTTGATCTTGATATTGTGTTGGATATCCTCTGTTTTGTTCTCTAGAAAGCCAACTATTAATGAATCTTTTAATACCATTCTTTGTTTTTCTTTTAGTTGGATTAGAATATAGCCAGCCTTTCATTTTTCTCAGTTCCTGCATGATATCTACAGATGGATATAGTTCAGTCAATAAATCAATATCGTCTTGATGAACTGGAAATAATGATTTGTCGTTAAGAATCAATTCGATAACGGAAGGACTATCCTTACCTATACTATCCTTACCTATACTATCCTTACCTAACCTAACCTGGGTTGCCATTTGGTTGCCATTTGGTTGCCATTTGGTTGCCATTTGGTTGCCATGCTCTTTTTTTTCTGTATATGAACCATTTTCTTTCAGCTCTAATTCGAGTATTTGGTCTTGATATTGTGTCGGATTGTATCTGTCTTTTCTTATAAGATTGTGCATTCTCCAGTGCTTTATGACGATGACTCCGTTATCAAATGTAAGGATGAATCTTTTTACAATCAGAAGCTTCAAATCGTCCTCTGATGCTCCTATCATTCTTTGAATCTTTTTTGGATTGTTAACAAATCCATCATCATCTGCTCTCATATTCAAGTGAAAGTAAAGAGCTTGTGCTGTTAGTGGCATGTCCAGGAATGCATCGCTATCAACTATTTTTTGTGTAAACATTCTTTTTTCTGCCATCTTTTTTACCTCTTTAGAATGGCAAGTCGTCAGGGTTTATTTCGAATCCTTGATCCTTGGCGGATTCTGCAACTTCTTCCGGTGTCATTGGTGGGATATCTTCTTTTTTTATTGATTTTCCATAGTATGGCTTATCATCTTTCGCTTTTGTCTGCATCAAGATTTCAACATTATCAACAACTACTTTTGTGCTGTATACCATCTTTCCATCTTTGTCTTGATAGCTTTCCTTCTGCAAATGTCCTTCGATAGCTAGCTTGTCGCCTTTATGAGCGTAGTTTCCTAAGAATTCAGCAGTGTGTCTCCACGCTTGGCAGTCAATCCAATCTGTATCAGCTTGCTGTTGCCCTTGCTTTTTCATTCGTTCGCAAGCAATTGAAAAGCTAGTAACTGCAATTCCTGATTGTGTTTGCATTACTTCGATGTCTTTGCCTAGACGACCTGTGCCAATCCACTTATTAATACTTGTCATTTATCAGCTTTAACCTTCTTTCTTCTTCTACTTTGTCGTGATATGTAACACCTACTGCGATTGCCGACCATACGTCTTTAGATACTCCATAGAACCATCCGGGATTCTTTTTTGTACCTACAACTCCGAATCTGTCTATTAGTGCTTGTCTGATGTTTGAATCCTTTGCTCTCATACTTTCGCATAGATTTTCTTTTTCTTCTCTTCGATAGATAAGCTTGTATGTTTCCGGAGCTAATCGTTCAATAAATCTTCCAATCCATACGCAAGTCTCAAATACTTCTTTACCAACTGCCATTCCGTAAGATGCGATCATTTCAATAACAACAACTGTTTTTTCTTCTTCGTCTGTGAGTATGCCTTCTAACAAGATAGTGACACAGTCCTTCATCACTTCATCGTTAGGCTTTTTTGCAAACTTAACAGGTCGTAGATCAGCATCCAGCAAAGCATAAGCGCTCTGCTGATTGCCTGGATCTATTGCAAGAATTCTCAAATTAAGCTCTCGCTTTCTTCTTCTGTAGGTGCTTCACTTTGGACTTCACCTGTTTCTGCATCAATTGCTTGGACTGTTTCTGTTGCTTCTTCGGCTTCAATGTATGTTGGTGCTTCTTCTTGACTTGTTGATTCTTTGAAAGTCATATCGTTTGTGTATGCTGTTTGCATTTCAATTGACATGATTCCCCACTTGCTAATTAGCTGTCTTAACATTGTCTTGTAAGCCATGCCATCAAAATCTTTTTCCCAGAATGTATAGCCTTTGTGTGCTTTGTAGCCCATGCTGTATTTTTCAGCGTGTGATTCCATCTTTGCTTTGGACCAGTACATAGATTTTCTGAATCCGTTTACTAATTCAAACATTGCATAGTAGCCGATTGTTTTAGCCTTCTCTCTTTCATCAGGATTTTCGATAACTTGAACTTCGATTTCTTCGTTGAAAGGATCGAATCCTTTTAGCTCGCCTTCTTTAACTGCGATTACATTCAACTTCTTGTATTGACCTGAACGAATAGCTAGCTGAATCATTCCTTTGTAACCTAGCTGAAATGTAGCTACCTTGCCTTTGCTCTTGTCATTGAATGGCACCATGTAGTACTGCCCTAACTGTGGACTTGGACTTAAATTTAGCGATTCACCTAATAGTGCTGCACTGATTGTTGATACTCCAGAGCATTCTTGAAGTTGTGGGTTTGTGCTAACTGCTGAAATTAAAGCAGCTGTAAATCTCTTTGTTCTTGCTGCATCTCCAAGTGTGGACATGATGTTTTCCTGTACACTTGTAGACTTGATGATCTGCTGGAAAGGAATGTGTTTCAATCCTGCTGATGTTGCTTTCTTTGCTAAAGAATTTGTTACTGTCATAATGTTTTCTTTTTATCCTCTTACTTTCTTTTCTTTTGCGATGCTTTGGAATCTGATTCCGTTGTTCTTAAAGAACTTTGTTAATTCCATCATTTGCTCATATGTAGCGTCTAGAATCTTGAATGTTGGTGAATATAGATAATCAGTAGGTTGTAACTGCTCGCAATCCTCTGTTTTTGCCACTTTTTCTTCGTTTTTAGAAGGGTTTACAGGTTGTGTGAGTGTTTCTACCTTTGTATCGTTTTGCGTCTCCTGTTGCTTTCTGCGAGCTTCTGCTTGTGATTTGAACTCTTCGGCTTTCTTTAGTTGTTCTACATGCTCGTGCCAGTTACTCAATGTTGTTGAAAGATTCAATGTCTTTAGATAGTCAACTGACATGAAATTCAATTGATCTATATCTTTTGTAAATGCGATATTAGTTAAATCGTTGTCGATTTGCTTTCTCTTAGATTCCAAATCTGCTTGCCATTGAGCACTTGAACACGTTGCATTTAGATACTTCTCTTCAAAAACCTTTTCAAAAGGAATAGGTAACGCAAGCTTGAACTGGTTCCAATATTCCTCAATTTCTTTCTTCTTCTCTGCTTTTCTCGCTTCTTCATACGCTTTGATTTGAACATCAATGTCGTCTGAACATGCTTTGATTTTTGTAGTTAGCTGTTTAACTTGGTCAGCAAAGTCATCGTATGGCTTGCAGAATTCTTTCTTGCGCTTGATCTTTTCATCGTTTAGCTGCTTAGCTACACTGTTGAGCTTTGCTCTTGTCTTTTTAGCTTCTTGCATCTCCTCGTTAGAGAATTGCAAGCTTTGATATTTCTTTAGCTGAATGTCCAGTTGTTCGTTTAACTGCTCAAAGTTCCAATTCAACAAACCGACTTTCGATTCAACTTTTACTTCTAGTTCGTTAGAAACTGTCATTTGTTCTTCTTCCTTCTTCTTTTTATAAGCCTTGAATTATTAGTGGTGGTTCTTTGTCCGGTTCTACGTAGTCTTTCCAAAAGGTTGAAACACCTGATGAAACTGCTATCAAATCATCAAGAACATCTTCTCGCTCGATGTGATACCGTCTTAATTGGCTGTAATCATCATCAAACATTAGCTCTGCGTATAAATCAACAAAGTCAAAGCCTGTTACATTTAAGCCATGTAAGACTTGAATGTAGTAGTTATCCGGAACATGCTTGTTCCACTTCTCTTTGTCGTATGACCTAACGATTGTTGTTGTCTTACACTCAAAGATTCCTTTTCTGCCTGTGTCTTTTTCAACGATTAAGCCGTCCGGTGAATAAAGCATCCAAGGACATTTGACATTCTGTAGAATCGTATCGTCTTGGTATTGAATTTCATATTTGTCCTTGAACTTCAATTGAAACAATCTGCGAATGTATTCTTCTGCATTCTGTCCGTATTTGACATATGGCTTGTCGCTAATGTCCGGAGCTGTTGCCCTTCCTGTTTTGATTTGCCACAATTCGAGATTAGTTCTCCACTTGTTCATGCTCATTGTTGTTGATGCGTCACTTCCACCAATTCCATGAAGCTCTGAACGTGCTTTTAACCATTCACCACGATTCTTGTAGTGATGGACTTTATAGACATCGTTAGACTTGTACAGGCTCTTGCCGTATCTAATCGCCATTTTCTTCTATCTTCTGTCCTCTATAATTTCTGTAATATCATCAATCAGTTCTTGGCTTCTGCGTGCCATCATCTTGTCATAAACGTCCTTGTCAGCATCTTCAGCCTGTTCCAGAACGTCGCTGAACAGTGACAGTATCTGTGAAATCAGATAATTTATATCCTGGTCCGTTACTTCTTCTTCCTGTGGGATTGCAGTACTCTTTGCCATTGCTCCATTGTTCTTGCTGCACATATACATATGCTTCATCATCCTCCTGCTTTCTCGTTCTCTATCAGCTGCATGACTTTAATCAGCGCTGACTTGTCCACATAGAGCTGATCATGCTCTGTATGGATCAGATACTTTCCATTGCATCCATCAGTGATATCGAATCGAACAGGTCTTCCCTGCTGTGTTACTGCATCTACTTCATAAGCAGGCAAGTGATAGTTTTTCTGCATTTTGTATACCTCGTCTAATAAATTCCAATTAACTTTCATGTAATGACCTCAGATAAGCATTTTCAATTTGTTTTTAAATAAATCTAGGCATAACGATTTTTTGCGTAGGTCTGTAATTAGAATGTTCGAATGACATCTTGTATAGCTTTTCTTTTGTTACAGTGTTGATGACTTTTAACATTTCTCTAGACATCAGTTCATGATTTTGTTGTTTATTTTTGATATTTTCCAAGATTGAACTCTCTGCTTCAGAAGTTATTACATAAACATCAACTTGTTCCTTTTGACCGAATCTATAACATCTTCTGATTGCCTGGTAGAACTGTTCGTATGAATCTGATAACCCACAAAAAATCATTTTGTGGCAGTTTTGCCAGTTCATACCGAACCCACAAATTGATGGCTTTGAAACAAGGATTTTCACGTTTCCGTTAGCAAACCCAATCATTCCGTTTTCTTTATGCATATCATCGTCTGAGCCTTTCACTTCATAACTATCTTCAATTTCTTTGTGCAACAAGTCTGATTCATCGTTGTAGTTGCACCACACTAAGAACTGATCATTTGGATTGTTTGAAATTATTTCTTTTGCTTTCTCAACTCGTCCAATAAGAGAATCTTTTCTTGCTTGTCTGCGTTCTGTTAAAGTTTGTGCAGGCATTGAAAATAGTTGACCTTCTTGTGCTTGAGATTCAATTACGCAATTAATGATGTTCAAATCATTAAGAATGTATTTTGAATCGTCAAACCCTAAATCAGATGGTTTTTTAATCATGATTGCCCATTCAGCTATCCATTTGAAAAACTCATCAATTGCGTGTTTTTTCAATCTCCATCCGATGCCACTTGCACAATCATTGATAAAAAACATTGATAGCATTTCATTCATAGTCATTACATTTAGAAACTCTGCATGATTACCTAATTCTGTAAAATCATTTGGTGATGGTGTAGCAGTACATGCAAGTTTGAATCTTGTATTTCTAAATCTATTAATAAGATCGTTTGTTGTTTTACCTGAATAAGATTTCAAAATCGAACTTTCATCAAGTACAACACCAACAAATGAATCCGTATCGAAATGATGAAGTTTTTCATAGTTTGTAATATTTATTCCATCATCCACATCTTCTTGTGTCTTGCATAAATGAACATCTATTCCAAATTTTTTACCTTCTTCAACTGTTTGCTTGCTTACTGCTAACGGTGCGATTATCAAAACGTTTTTATGTTCATGCTTATAAACTGCATCTGCCCATGCTAACTGCTGCAATGTTTTTCCTAATCCTGTATCTTCAAACAATGCAGCTCTGCCTTTTCTCAAAGCCCATGCAACAATATCTCTTTGAAAGTCAAACAAGTTTTCATTCAGCTCAGTTGGATTGAATCCGGAATCCAATACAGTTCGTTCTTTACATTTTAAAAATTGAGTATAGTCATCGTTATATGAACAACTATTAATTTCTGCATTATGGTGAAACATCTTATAAATCTCCTAATTCAAATATTGACTGTTGTTTATATGTTTCTGCATTGATGCAATTTTTAACTGCTTGTTTGTAATAAGTCGGTTTTAATTCAATTCCGATTCCTCTTCTATTCATTTTTAATGCTTGGTATACTTCTGAACCGATTCCACCAAACGGAGTTAAAACAATGTCGTTTTCGTTAGTCCACATTTTGATGCATCTTTCAATCACATCTAATTGAAGCGGACAGATATGTTTTTCATCTTCTGCATCTCTAGCACTTTTTGCTTGCAATGTATTAGACTGATTGATATCCATCCATACAGGACTTGCGTATTTCTGCCACAATTCAACTGGAAATGTCTCATTTGTGTTTGTTACAGGTTCTGGGTTATCCCCATTTTTTCTGAATGTAAGAATGTAGTCTGGAAACCCTTGTCTACACATACAAGCATCTTTTTTTAACTGCTTATGTAACAGTCCAATAGCTTTTGTTCGTTGCATTGCTACAACAGGGTCTTTCCAAATACAGAATCTCGAATGAAAAATGAACCCTGCATCTTGGAAAATTTTAATAAGTTCGCCTGGAAAATCTTTAGCACCAATGAAACCATCTTTGAATTTCATTGAAGGCATATCCATACAATGCACCGCAACAATTCTTCCAGGAATTAAAATTCTGTTTAGTTCCTTTGCTACATATCCTAAATGAATATCAAATTCTTCATTGCTCTTGCAGTTTCCGATATCTCTTTCACTGTCACTGTATGTATACAAATCCACAAATGGCGGACTAAAAATAGAAAAGTGAATACTATCATTTGGTAATTCTTTTAATACTTCACATGAATCACCATTATAGAAAGTGAATCTTTCACTGTTGTATTGATCTATTACGTTCATTTATATTCCTTTCTTTAGTTTTAATTACTTTCGAGTGTTCTTAAGTAAGCATTCTCTGCTTCGAGCTGCTGAATCTTTACCTGTGCTTCATGGTGCATTTCGAACAGTTCTCTGCTCAGCTTTTCCAGCTTTGCAATTCTTTCTTGTAGTGCATTGTTTCTTTGCTCAAGCGATTCTCTAGAAAGCCTGCTCATTTTGCGTACCTCACTAGTTCTGGATTGTCTGCAATCTCTGCAGCAGTAGGTGGTGTCATTTCATAGCTTTTCTGAATGACTGCACCGAACATCGCATACATGAATGTGAATACTGCTGCAGCAATTGCAATGCACTGTAGAAACATCTTGATAGATGGTCTTAAATGTCTCTTCTTCATAACTGCTTAGTCACTCGTTCAAAATGTCGAGAATCTGCTTGAGAATTGAATTGTTCGCATACATCAGTTCTTGAATTGTTTTCAAGTAGATCATGTACTCTTTCATTTCCTGCTCGCTTACATTTATGATTTGAACAGTGTTTGAAGATGTTTCTTCTTTCTCATCTTTCTTGTAGTAGTTCAAATCATTGATGGATTTGATTTCTTCCTCGGTAATTCCAATAAGATGAAGTCTTGATAATGTTGTGCTACTGATTCTTCCTAAACGGATTGAATTAGATAATGTGCTAGGTGAAGAGCCAATACGAATTGATGCACTGCGTGGTGTCATACCGTGGCTATTTAATACTTCATTAAACCTTTCTGCATTAATTTCCATTTTTCATTCTCCTATGTTTGCTAAAATTGTTCTGATTACATCCATACCGTCTTTCATGGTTGTACAGATGATTCTTGTTCCACTTATGTAGTGGATTACGATGTGTGATTCATCTGAATCTTTTGACTTGATGTAAGTAATGCCTACAACATCTCTGTAGCTGTCTGTTGCTCTCAAAGCGTTCAGCAGCATGTCACAGATAAATTGTTTGTCTTCCATATTTGCCCTTCTTTCTGTTAGAATATTTGTGAAATCATTCAAAAATGATTCACTTGTGTGTGATGGTATCCGTGCCACGGATGCCATTTTTTATTTGGCATATACACCAGCTTGCTTCTTCAGTGTTTCAAGCGACATATTCACTACCTTTGCAATTGATGTAATGCGTACTTTTGCCGGTTCGATTCTGAATGGCAGCTCATTGTCTATCTTGTCTGCAAACCCATAAATTCGAACAGCAGTGTTGTAAGAGACACCAAGAAGCTTTCTGATATCAGCCTTGTTCAGATATATCTGATTGGCAATCTCTTCTCTTGTTTTAATTTTCTGCATCTTCAGTTCCTTTCAGAAACTTGTTGATGAAATACACCTGCCCTTCTCCAGTACATTTAGTAGTCTTTGTAACTCGTACACTTCCATCAGGATTCTGTACTGTAGACTCTTTCACTTCGAACAGATGTAGATCCATACTCTTCTGTGTTGGCATATTCTTAGATGATCCTGACTTGATCAGATATCCATTCTGTCTGAGCCATTCGAATAAGCGCTTCTGCCCAATCTCATATCCGTTCTGCTTGATGATCTTTGCAAGGTCTCCTACCAGAATCGATGTATGAGATGTAGTTACTGCATCAGCGAATAAAGCCTTAGGTTTCATTTCCTGGATGATGATTTCCTTCTGCTTGAGCTGTTCACCTGCCTGTAGAAGCAGATCAGCAAGACTGCCAGGATTGTGTGTGATGTCATAGGCCTTGTCATCGGTCATATAGACACCGTTCTGTCGGATGGCAGGAAGTACTTCACTTGTCACCCAGTGCTTGAAGCGCTTGGCACTTGGAAGCTTGGAACCCAGGATTAAACTGTAGAGACCTGACTCGTTGATAATCGTCTGATTTGGATTTCCTACAATACCGTCACGAATCGTTACGGTATTCTTATCTTCCGAGTCAACGTGATCAGCAAGTGCTTTTCTTGAATTGCTATACCCTAGAACGTTTGCAACATCCTTGCCTATGAACCATGGTTCGCCGTTTATCTCGACTGTTCTTACTTCAAATTCTTCATTCTTAAATACTTGTACCTTTTCCATTAATCTCCTTTCTTTGTGTCTTTTTAGGACACTTATAATTTAAAAAAAATACGATCAATTTGCAGTGCAGACAGTTTATATAATTCTTTCATCTTCAAAATCTCTGGTTGAGTGAATCCATTATTAGATTTTTCATTAATTTTGTTAGAAAGTGTAGATACACTCATGCCAAGTTTCTTGGCTAAGGTATCATAATTGTCTCCATTTTCCGTCATTACTGCTCTGAATAAATTTTTGTCCATCAGCTCTCCTTTCTTTGTGTCTTTTTAGGACACTTATAATTTAAAAAAAATACGATCAATTTGCAGTGCAGACAGTTTATATAATTCTTTCATCTTCAAAATCTCTGGTTGAGTGAATCCATTATTAGATTTTTCATTAATTTTGTTAGAAAGTGTAGATACACTCATGCCAAGTTTCTTGGCTAAGGTATCATAATTGTCTCCATTTTCCGTCATTACTGCTCTGAATAAATTTTTGTCCATCAGCTCTCCTTTCTTTGTGTCTTTTTAGGACAC
>NFYZ01000900.1_pt1 | contig 10907 bp, 9 predicted proteins | sample 1092561 | NCBI WGS metagenome assembly NFYZ01 (sample SAMN03609887, study PRJNA323583) | gut metagenome | isolation source: feces | host: Rattus norvegicus | place: Malaysia | collected 2013 | reverse complement strand
ACTAAACAGCTTTATTTATTTCTAAGTTAAGTTTTTTGTGTAACTTACTAACTTTTCTTTGTGCAGTATTTTTGTGAACAGTGTTTTTAACAACTGCTTTCTTTAGCTTTTTATCAATAATTACAAGTAACTCTTGAGCTTTTTCAAGATTTTCATTTTCTAAAGCGTCATCAAAGTTTTTTATATATGTTTTAATTTCTGATACTCTCTTTTTATTAGTAACAGTTTTTCTTTCAGCTACTCCTACACGTTTTTTAGCAGATTTAATATTTGCCACAATTTCACCTCCCTATATCTAACAAGGTACATTTTATCATAAAAAAAATGAATTATCAACTTTGTATACATAAAAAAGGTTAAAATACTAAAGATAATGTAAAGTGGTGATAAAAAGGAGGAGACATGTAATGTTTCAAGTAAGAACAGATTTAGCAATTGAGAATAGGGAATTGTATCAAGAAGAAAACAAAAGGGAGGTACCGGGGGTAAAAGTAGAGCAAGAGGATGAAAAAAACTATACAATAACAAGAGTTAAGGTCCTAGACGAAACAGGCTCAAAGATAATGGGGAAACCAATAGGTAGTTACATAACAATAGAGATACCTCAACTAAAAAGCGCCGATGAAGAATTAAGAGATGAAGCAAGTGAAATATTAGCAAAGGAAATTAAAGTTCTTGCCAAAAATGATAAAAAGACTAAAACATTAATTGTGGGCTTAGGAAATTGGAATGTGACTCCAGATGCTTTAGGTCCAAAGGTTATAGAAAATGTTATAGTGACTCGACAATACTTTCTAGCTTATCAAAAAGAAGAAGATGATTCTGTTAGTAATGTGTCCGCTATATCTCCAGGAGTTATGGGATTAACAGGGATAGAAACAGGTGAAATTATAAAAGGAATAGTAGAAAAAACTAGCCCAGATATAGTAATTGCTATAGATGCTTTAGCTTCCAGAAACATGAACAGGGTAAGTACTACTATCCAAATTTCAGATACTGGTATTAATCCAGGTAGTGGAGTAGGAAATAAGAGAATGGCTTTGAATGAAGAATATTTAGGAGTACCTGTAATATCTATAGGTATACCTACTGTTGTAGATGCTGCTACAATGGTTAATGATACTATGGATTTAATTATTGATTCTTTGCAAAAAGAAGCAAAAGTGGGAACTGAATTTTATTCAATGTTAAATGAAATTTCTAAAGAAGAAAAACATGCACTGATTAAAGAAGTGTTAGAACCATTTATGCCTAATGTAGTAGTAACACCGAAGGAAATTGATGAGCTAATTGATAATTTATCTGAAGTAATAGGTACAGGGTTAAACCGATGCTTCCATCATAGTATTAATGTTTAATCATAATAGGCCTTGTATTAGAATATAATATTTATATTGCAAGAAATGTAACTAAGGGGTGTTTGAATATGCAATGGAAAAAGACAAGGCTAATTTACATCTTATTTGCAATGTTTTGCATGTTGGTTTTCTTTGTTGGTTCATTTTTAGTAATAAGAAATGGAGAAATTCAATACTATAGTGCATCTAATGATGAAAATACTATAGAGGTATTTAAACAGAATGAGAAAAGGAATAAAAAGGACAATTTTATTTTATTAGAAATGCTAGGTAAATCTAATTCTCATATAAAAATGTTTACGAAAGAGAAGTCTGAGGATTATGTTGGATATTTCCGTTATTTAAGAGATAATTTTAATTTTTCTCTTGGGGTAAAAGAATTAATAAGATCCCAATTTCCTACTATTTTATCTTTTAATAACGCTTCTATAGATTTAAGGAAAGACAAATCTACTTCTTCACGAAAAAAAGAAGATTTTGAAGTATTAGAGGACTTAATATTAATAGATGAGTTAATGGAAGATGAAGAAGGAGAATTGTTAGAACTTGATGAGAACAAAAATATAGCAGAAGGGGAAATACCCAAACCCAAAGGTATTACCCCTATAAAAATAGATAAAGAAAAGCCATACATTTTAATATATCATACTCATGGTACAGAATCCTATTTACCAATAAAAGATGACAATTATCATACAACGGATAAAGCTTACAATGTATTGACGGTGGGAGAAATAATGGAAAAGGTTTTGACAGAGAGAGGGCATAAAGTGCGACATATTGAAACCTATCATGACTATCCATCTTATACAGGCTCTTATTCAAGATCTTTAACAACTGCAAATACAAAGCTAAAGGAAGAGTCAAATTTAAAGGTAGTTTTTGATGTCCATAGAGATGGGATTCCAGAGAATGCTAGTTATAAAAGCAAGGCTATAGCGCAAGCTAAAACAAATATAAATGGAAAAGAAGTAGCTACTTTTTCTATGGTAATAGGGCCAGAAACACCGAATAAAGATGAAGTATTAAATTTTGCAAAATATATAAAAGAAGTGTCAGATTCTATGTACCCAGGACTCTGTAGTGGAATCGTTGAAAAACCAAAGGGAAAATTTAATCAATTTGTTTCAAATCATTGTGCATTAATGGAAGTTGGAAGTAATTTCAATACTATTGAGGAAGCAAAAGAAACAGCGGTATTGTTAGGAGAAGTAATAGACGTTGTTATAAATAATATTCAAGAGTAAAAGACTTTTTAAAAAGGCATAAATGTAGTATAATATTATTTAACCTTTTAAAGTGGAGGGATACTAATGGAAAAAGAGAAGGTGAAAAGTGAAATAATTGATTGGATAAAAAGTATTTTATTAGCCATAGTTATAGCATTTTTTATCAAAACTTTTATATTTAATACTACCTATGTTCTTGGAATCTCTATGAATCCAACTCTTTATGAAAAGGATAGGTTGTTTACTAATAAAGTTTCTATGAAATTATTGGGGGTTAAAAGAGAAGATATTATAGTTTTAGAGGCGCCAGATGTACCAGGAAAAGACTATATAAAGCGTGTAATAGCTGTAGAGGGAGATATAGTAGAAATAAAAGACGGAAAAGTATATTTAAATGGTAAAGTACTAGAAGAAAATTATTTAGAAGATAATATATATACTCACACCTATGATCAAAGCTATTGGGAAGTACCGGAAGACCATGTTTTTGTTTTAGGCGATAATAGACATGAAGGAGCTAGTGTAGATAGTAGAATTTTTGGCCCTGTGCCTATTGAATCTGTAAAGGGTGTATCTAATTTTAGGTATTTTCCTTTTAATAATAAATTTGGAAAGCTGGAGTAAGGTGATTTACTATAGAAACTAGGGAAAGAGAAACTAGAGTAAAAAAGCTTAAAAAAAGAAAAAAGGCAGGAAGAAGAAAGTTATTTAGACATATCCTATTATTTTTTACTATAATAACTTTTATATTAGCTTTAAATCAAGTAAAAATTTCTATGGAAGAATTAATGCTAATAGAAAGTAAAAGTATTTTAAAAATAAACAATTATTTAAGGCCAGATAGTTAGGCCTTTTTAATTTACTTATGTAAGAATTTTTGCTATAATTGTTGAAGATTGTGTTCATACTTCTTAAGGAGGATATTTATGCAAGATAAGCAAAAGAGAACAAGGAATTTTTCAATTATTGCTCATATTGATCATGGAAAGTCAACTTTGGCAGATAGGCTTATTGAAAAGACAGGCTTATTTACCCATAGAGAAATGCAAGAGCAGGTATTAGACAATATGGATTTAGAAAAAGAGAGAGGTATCACTATTAAATTAAAAGCTGTAAGACTTAAGTACAAAGCAAAAGATAATGAAGAATATATCTTAAACCTTATAGATACTCCTGGCCATGTAGATTTTAATTATGAGGTATCTAGAAGCTTAGCTGCTTGTGAAGGTGCTTTATTAATAGTAGATGCAACTCAGGGCATTGAGGCTCAAACTTTGGCTAATGTATATTTGGCATTGGAACAGGATTTAGAAATTATACCTATAATTAATAAAATAGATTTGCCAAGTGCAAGACCGGAGGAAGTTAAAAAAGAAGTTGAGGAAGTTATAGGAATAGATTGTACCGATGCACCTTTAATTTCTGCAAAAGATGGTATAAATATAGAAGCAGTATTAGAAGAAATTGTGGAAAAAGTACCTGCACCAACAGGAGATATAGAAGCACCTTTAAAAGCTTTAATATTTGATTCTTATTATGATAGTTATAAAGGTGTAGTGGCATTTATTCGTGTTACTGAAGGAACTGTAAGACCAGGAATGAAAATAAGAATGATGTCTACTAGAAAGGATTTTGAAGTCACAGAAGTTGGAATTAGTACATCAAAAGATGAAGGGGTAGATGTATTAAAGGCAGGGGATGTAGGTTATTTAACTGCCAGTATAAAAAATGTAAAAGATGCTCAAGTAGGGGATACTATTACTAATGCAAATAATCCTACAAAGGAACCTTTACCTGGATATAAGGAGGTTACACCAATGGTTTACTGTGGGTTATATCCAGCAGAAGGAGAAGATTTTAATTCAGTTCGGGAGGCATTGGAAAAACTTCAAGTTAATGATGCAAGTTTAGTCTTTGAACCAGAGACTTCTATAGCATTAGGCTATGGCTTTAGATGTGGATTTTTAGGATTATTACATTTAGAAATTGTGCAAGAAAGATTAGAAAGAGAGTTTGATCTTAATATAATTGCGACGGCCCCTAGTGTTATATATAAAATAGTAAAAAATAATGGAGAAGTTTTATGGATTCAAAATCCAACAAATATGCCAGAGCAAACTGAAATTATGCAAATGGAAGAACCTATAGTAGATGCATCTATTATGGCTCCCGTAGATTATATAGGGCCTGTAATGGAACTTAGTCAAGATAGAAGAGGTATATTTAAAAACATGGAGTATTTAGAAGAAACTAGAGTAGTTATGCATTATGAAATACCTTTAAATGAAGTAATATATGACTTTTTTGATGTTTTAAAATCCAGAACTAGGGGTTTTGCATCCTTAGACTATGAATTTAAAGGTTATGAACCAGCAAAGCTGGTTAAATTAGATGTATTAATAAATGATGAAATAGTAGATGCTTTTTCTATAATAGTTCATGAAGATAAGGCTTATGAAAGAGGTAGAAGTATTGCAGAACGGTTAAAAGATGCAGTGCCAAGACATCAATTTGCCGTACCTATACAGGCGGCTATAGGTTCTAGAATAATAGCTAGGGAAACTGTTAGAGCATTAAGAAAAGATGTTTTAGCAAAATGTTACGGTGGAGATATAACTAGAAAGAAGAAACTTCTTGAAAAACAAAAAGAAGGTAAGAAAAGAATGAGACAAGTAGGTTCAGTTGAAATACCTCAAGAAGCTTTCTTATCTGTATTAAAATATGATGAAAAGAAATAATGCACACTTCAAGTGTGCATTATTATTAGGAGGAAAAGATTTTGGAACCATTAGGACTATATATCCATATACCATTTTGCAAGAGTAAATGTTATTACTGTGATTTTTTATCTTACTCTCATAAGGATTCTTTTATGGATAAATATATAAAATATATAAATAAAGAAATTGATTTATATTCTGATATCCTTAAAGATTCTATAATAGAAACAATTTTTATAGGAGGTGGAACACCTTCTCATATTAGTGAAGTATACATTTCTAGAATCCTTAAAAATATAAACCGAAAACTGGATATTTCAAAAGTTAATGAAATTACAATAGAGGCAAATCCTTGCACCTTAAATGAAGAGAAACTTAATGTATATAATAAGTTAGGAGTAAATCGTATTAGTTTAGGGGTACAATCAATGGATAATAAGGTTCTTAAAAAAATAGGAAGGATTCATACAGAAGAGGATATTTATAAAAGTTATAATCTAATTAAAAAAACTGGGTTTGAAAATGTAAATATTGATTTAATATTTGGGTTACCAGACCAAAAATTAGAAGGTATATTAGAAACTTTGAAAAAAATTGTTGATCTTAATGTAGAACATATTTCTTTTTATAGCCTAATTATAGAAGAAGGGACTAAATACTATACTTGGCTAGATGAAGGTAAAATATCTTTGCCAGAAGAAAAATTAGAAAGACAAATGTATCATAAGGGGAAAGAGTATTTAATAGAGAATGGTTATGAACATTATGAAATATCAAACTTTGCAAAAAAAGGTTTTGAATCAAAACATAATGTATTATATTGGACTGTAAAACCCTATGTAGGTCTAGGTATAGGAGCACATTCTAATTTAAATAATATAAGGTATTGGAACTGGGGAGATTTCGAAAGTTATTTTAAATATATAGATGAAAAGAGATTACCTATTGAAGGCAGGGAAAGTATAAATAAAGAAATGGAAATGGCCGAATATGCAATGTTAGGACTTAGATTGGCTAAAGGTATTAGTAAGGGGGATTTTTTTAATAGATTCCATAAGAATATAGAAAAGGTATATGGGGATGTATTAAAAAAACATGAAAGAAATAATTTGCTTAAAATTGATAAAGATAGGATTAAATTAACAAATAAAGGATTAGATTTGGCAAATATTGTATTTATTGACTTATTTCCTAATAAGAAATAAGGTTTTTTGGTAAAAGGTATTGACAAAAAGGAAGAGTAATGGTAACTTTAAATCGTAAGCGTTAGCACTCATGTCAATAGAGTGCTAACAAGACCATCTATTAACATTTTAAAATTTTATGAGGTGGTAAAAATGCTTGATGACAGGAAAATGAAAGTGCTCCATGCTATAATAAATAGTTACATTATTAGTGCAGAGCCTATAGGCTCAAGAACTATTTCAAAAGAATATAATATTGGAGTAAGTTCAGCTACTATTAGAAATGAAATGTCAGATTTAGAAGAATTGGGCTATTTAAATAAACCTCATACATCTGCAGGCAGGATTCCATCTGATAAAGCTTATAGACTATATGTAGATGCAATTTTAAATCAATCTAAAAACTTGGAGCATGAAAATTCAGTTAGTAAAAATTTGAAAAAAATTCTTCTAAAAGAAGTTAGAGAAATGGAAGAATTAATACAAAATGCAACAAAAATATTGGCTGGGGTTACTAATTATACTGCTTTAGCAATGACCCCCCAATTAAAAGAGAGCACTTTAAAGCATATACAACTTGTATCTATAAATGAAAATAAAATTCTGATTGTTATAGTAAACGACTCTGGCATAGTTAAAAATACTACATTTAGGGTTGATAAATCTATTTCCGAAGAGCAACTAAACCTGATCTCTAATTTTTTAAATAAGAAATTAAAAGGTTTAACCCTTGAAGAAATTAGTGAAGAAATAAAAACGGGTTTACTAGATCAACTATACGATTATAAAACAATTGTAGAAAATATAATTCCAATAATAAGCCATTCCCTTAATAGGGCAGAGGATGTAGATGTTATTTCAGATGGAGTTACTAATATTTTTAATTTTCCTGAGTATAAAGATATAGCTAGAGCAAGAACATTTATATCTTTCTTAGAAGAAAAAGATTTAGTAGTGGATCTTCTATTAAATAATACCCACGATGATATAGATATAGTTATTGGAAATGAGAATTCTTATGATGAAATTAAAGATTGTAGTTTAATAATTGCAACTTATAAATTTGCTGGAGAGACAATAGGAAAGATTGGAGTAATTGGGCCAACGCGAATGGATTACTATAGAGTCATTGATGCAGTTAAAATGCTTTCTGTAAATTTAACAGAGGTATTAGATAAATACTTTGCTAAATGATAGAGTGTAAGTAATCCTTACACTCTATTTAAAGTTTACTACTTCACAATAAAGAGGTGATATAATGGGGAAGCTAGAAGACTCAGAAAAGAAAGAAATAAAAGATGAAAAGGTAAATGTAAAATTAGATGATGAAAAAAATGAAAAGTTAAAAGATGAAAGTGAAAAATTAAAAGATGAAGAGGTAAAGGAAAAAGAAAATAGCGAAAGTGAAACAACTGAGGGAACAAAGTTGTTGAAGCTGGAAGAAGAATTAAAAAGTAAAGACCAGGAAATTGAAAATTTAAATGACAGTTTTCTACGTTTGCAAGCTGATTTTATGAATTATAAAAAGAGAGCAGAAAAAGATAAAATTGATACTGTAGCTTATGCAAATGAGGATTTAATATGTGATATATTGCCTGTCATTGATAATCTTGAAAGAGCTTTAAAAACTAGTGAAGATGGAGAAAGTAGCTTTTGGGAGGGTACAAAACTTATTCATGATCAATTAGTTAAGATCCTTGTAGATAATGGCCTTGAAGAAATTGAAGCTTTAGGAAAAGACTTTGATCCTAATTATCATCATGCTGCTTTAATGGAAGAAAGCGAAGATAAAGATGAGGGGGTAATTTTAGAAGTTTTTCAAAAAGGCTATATGCTTAAAGATAAAGTTATTAGACCTAGTATGGTAAAGGTTGCTAAATAAAAGAACAATGTAAAATGTAAGGAGGATTAGCATTATGGGAAAAATAATTGGAATTGATTTAGGAACAACAAACTCATGTGTTGCTGTAATGGAAGGTGGAGAACCTGTAATATTACCTAATACTGAAGGAAATAGAACTACACCATCAGTAGTAGCTTTTACAAAGGATGGTGAAAGATTAGTAGGTGAAACAGCAAAAAGGCAAGCAGTTACAAATCCTGACAATACTATAATGTCAATAAAAAGAGAAATGGGTACTGATTTTAAAGTAAATATAGATGGAAAAGATAATACACCAGAAGAAATATCTGCAATGATACTTCAAAAGATGAAGGCAGATGCAGAAAACTATTTAGGAGAAGAAATAAAGGATGCTGTAATAACAGTACCTGCATATTTTACAGATAGTCAAAGACAAGCGACAAAAGACGCAGGACAAATTGCAGGACTTAATGTAAAAAGGATAATAAATGAACCTACTGCTGCAGCCTTAGCTTATGGAATGGATAAGGAAGATTCTAACCATAAGATAATGGTATTTGACCTAGGCGGAGGAACTTTTGACGTTTCAATTCTTGAATTAGGCGATGGAGTGTTTGAAGTTATTGCTACTAGAGGAAATAATAAATTAGGTGGAGACGATTTTGATGAGGCCTTAATTAATTATATAGCAGAAGAATTTAAAAAAGAAAATGGTGTTGATTTAAGACAGGATAGTATGGCTTTACAAAGACTTAAAGAAGCTGCAGAAAAGGCTAAAAAAGAGTTGTCTAGTGTTAAGACTACTAATGTAAATTTACCTTTTATTACAGCTACTCAATCAGGTCCTATCCACTTAAATATGGATATATCAAGAGCTAAATTTGAAGACTTAATTTCAGATTTAGTGGAAAAAACATTGGACCCTGTAAAAAAGGCATTGAAAGATGGAGGATTAGAACCAGCAGATATTGATAAGGTAATATTAGTTGGAGGTTCAACTAGAGTACCTGCTGTACAAAAAGCAGTTAAAGATCTTATTAAAAAAGAACCTCAAAAAGATATTAATCCTGATGAATGTGTGGCTATGGGTGCAGCTATACAAGGTGGAGTACTTAGTGGAGATGTTAAAGACATATTACTATTGGATGTTACTCCGTTATCCCTAGGGATAGAAACTGTAGGAAATATTGCTACAAAATTAATTGAAAGAAACACTACAATACCTACAAAGAAAACTCAAATATTTAGTAATGCAGAAGACAATCAAACAGCAGCAGAAATTCATGTAGTCCAAGGTGAAAGGACTATGGCATCAGATAATGTTACATTGGGCAGATTCCAATTAACAGGAATACCACCAGCACCAAAAGGAACAGCACAAATAGAAATTACCTATGATATCGATGCTAATGGAATTTTAAATGTAAGTGCAAAAGATTTAGGGACTGGAAAAGAACAGAGTATCACTATAACAGGCTCTACTACTTTATCCGATGAAGAAATTGAGAAGAAGGTAAAAGAAGCAGAAAAATATGCGGAAGAAGATAAAAAGAAACAAGAAGAAGTTGAAGTTAGAAATAATGCAGATTCACTAGTATATCAAACAGAAAAGGTTCTTAAAGATTTAGGGGATAAAGTTACAGATGCAGAAAAAGAGAAGGTTGAAGGTAAACTTGAAGAATTGAAAAAAGCTATAGAAGAAGATGATGTAGAAAAAATGAAAGCCAAGACAGAAGAATTAACTACAGAATTTCATACATTATCACAAAAGTTATATGAACAAGCAGCACAAGAAAATGCACAAAATGAACAAGATAGTAATGGAGACGACGAAGATGATGTAGTTGATGCTGACTATGAAGTTGTAGATGATGAAGAATAGAAAATGTTAAAAAGAAAAAAATCAAAGCTAAATAATTTTATTTAGCTTTGATTTTTGATACAATAGGTTTAGTATGTTCATGAAAGTTGGTGAAAGTATTGAGTAAGCGAGATTATTATGAAGTATTGAATATATCAAATGATGCAACAAAAGATGAAATAAAAAAGGCTTATAGAAATATGGCTAAAAAGTACCATCCAGATTTAAATCCTGATGATGATGAGGCAGAACAAAAATTAAAAGAAATAAATGAAGCTTATGAGGTTTTAAGTAATTCTGATAAAAAAACTATGTATGATCGCTTTGGTCATGCAGGAGTAGACGGGCAAGCTGGAGGATATGGTCAAGGATTTGGTGGATTTGGGGATATATTTGATGATATATTTGATGCATTTGGAGGAGGCTCAAGAAAGCCTGGGCCCAGAAGAGGTGCAGATCTTAGGTATGATCTATATATAGAGTTTGAAGACGCTTATTTTGGAGCAGAAAAAGAAATAAAAGTAAATAGAATGGAAAATTGCAGTAATTGTGAAGGCTCTGGGGTAAAACCGGGAAGTAGTAAAGAGACATGTCATAAATGCAATGGCGCTGGAGAAGTTAGATATGCACAAAATACTCCCTTTGGTCAGTTTGTACGGGTAGGTACTTGTGATGAATGTAATGGTACTGG
>NFYZ01006453.1_pt1 | contig 10913 bp, 14 predicted proteins | sample 1092561 | NCBI WGS metagenome assembly NFYZ01 (sample SAMN03609887, study PRJNA323583) | gut metagenome | isolation source: feces | host: Rattus norvegicus | place: Malaysia | collected 2013 | reverse complement strand
CCCACTGAGGCTTATCAACCACATACATATGCTGACCAGCGCCAGCAGTCATCTGCGTTTGAATGTGCGACTCAATAAAATCGCTATCGCTCTTCTTTGAAGAAACAGCGAACATCTTACCATAGACTTCACCGTTTTTTCTAAACGTACCTTTGATACGAGCAGAAATCGTATTGTATGTATCAAGCATTCGTTCTTTCGCCTTGCTTACGTCTTTTATTCCAGACTTTGCAAAGTTGCATTCATCCATTATTGCGCAATTATGCGAAACAATTTTTGAATTACCACAATTAACAATAAAATTATGATAAGGATCTGCATTGATCACATCATAAACAGGAATAGCTTTATCATATTGAACACGCTCAATCTTAACTATATGAGATAACGTATCAAAATATTTAGTAAGACGAATTGAATTAAAAGCGCCTAAAACTACTGCACAATCGTCTGTAGTTATCTCGTTTAAACTTTTATATTCGCCATTAGAAGTCATGATTCGGTGATCAGGAGTACCTTCAAATATAGATCCATCTTCTAATGTAACTCGAATAGTTTGGTTGACAAAATCAGTAAGCTGAACTTCTGCATACGAATTAACTATAGTATTGTTATTGATGTCATACTGATAAACAGTATGGAACGAACCAGACAATTCTTCAATTCTAACCCATCCAGAAGGTGTAGCAATTTGTGTATCACCCACAACGCAGTAAACTTGCTTACCTAAAGCATGCGAAGAATCAGACCCGTAGTCAATGCTAACTTTTCCACCATCTGGAATATAATAGAAATCTCGAGCGCTTTTTGAAAAAGTACCATGCTGATTGAACCACGGGCTAGACTTCAATGTATCATTGAATTCACGAAACGCAACGCCTTTAGCTAAATCCATTGTTATATTAAAAAACAAAATTGATATCTTTGACTCCTCTTTAATCCCAAAGAATTCTTGAGGATTTCGCAAGCACATCAGTCTATACAACATGTAAGATACGCAGGTGATTGCAGTAGATGTCTTACCTATACGAGTTGCTCCTGTAAATATATTTTCATCGTATTTATTACCTGCAGAAAATATATCTGTCATGACAGTTTTCCAGTAAGGATATACGCCTCTACCGTTACGAGTAACTCTGCCTAAGAACATATCTGATTCTAGAAACGTCTGAATAGTTACAGGTATCTCAATATAGTCTGCTAGCCACACGTGTTCATAAGTCTCTGACTCTCCTGAAGCAGCAAACTCTTGCAATATTTTACGCATGTACATCTGCTCTTCTGCAGAGCAAGAGTTATAAATTAATCGGATTCGTTCAATTACTTCATCAGAATTAAATACCAATAAATCACCCCGCGTTAAGTGCAATCAATGCAGCTTGTGCATTATTACGAAGTCTTTCTCGCGATTCAGCAGACATTATAAGCGTATTTGAAGTTTCATTATCAGCTTTAACTGGCATTAATTCTGAAATAGGTATGCTGTCTAAACTTAAATATGGCTGTAGCAGCTTATGTGAATCAATCATGAGCTGCTGCATACGTTCTTGAACGCGTATAAGCATCATCCATGTGCTAGGATTCTTAGTATCACAAGTATCCACGGTATACTCAATAGACTCATATAATTTATCTTCTAGCTTATCCATCATGTCAAGATACTTAATTATCCTAGTTATTTGGTGATAAACACGCAAAACAGTTATTTGATTTATTGCATCTCTCGTAGATGCTGAAGATTCTACAGAACATGACAGTAAGGACGCACGCATCCGCGATACGCCCTCACGTTGTACATTCCTCAAAGCATCTGTCGATTTTGATGTCTCTTCAAAAGTTTTGAAGCCATCCATAATTCATATCTCCTAATAATATTATACAGTTAGCACGCAAGTTCTAGTAATACAACGCTCAAATTAGCAATGCAATCTTCTACGACATCGGGCTTATCTGTATCAGTGCACATTACTAAACAATTAATAGCTTCCTGAATGTGCTTAGTTGCATCAGATAATGAATTAGAAATGCAAGCGCTTTCGATATCGCAACTATTTAGTTTTTCACAAGTAGAATTTGCACTAGCTGATTTTGTTATTTTCATAATTAGATCACCTCATCAACTTTAGTTATTCTATAATATAGATTTCCAGAATTGCATAATTCTATGATAGAATTTATACGTTGATCTGCAGCACGCTGATCTGAATCGTACGGAATCATGCCGTTAATATTAGATTTTAGACGATTGCATATATAAACAATAGAATCTATAGTGGGAAATGCTTGAAATATTGCAATCTCTAAATCTGCAATATTCTGAACAACATAAATTGGCCAAGAATATTCTCTAAGTATCTTGTACAGTTTAATATACTCAGATTGTAAAATTTTTGAATTAATCACACCATATCCACCAACTTATCTATATCTAAACAGATTAACTTATCTATACGCTCGATATTTAAATCATTATGCCGAGACAAGAACTTTATCTCTTCTTCAATACTAATCTGTTGAATATGAATTATATAATCAATATAAAATTCTTTGAACGATTGAATTGAATCTTGCATAATATGCTGTTTAACAGTCTGTAACATTGTACACCTTTTGAATAATTTGCACAGATTTTTGTTTGTCTATAGGTAAATCTGATAGCTTCTTACACTTCTTGATGTGTATATCGTAGAAGTTATGCAAACTCTCAATTGAATCTAGTAATTGATCTGTAGTTGGAATAGTTATAGTCTCACCACCGCAGTATCTACATAATAATATAAGGCTTTCACATCCGACTATAGAAAATAATTCAGGCAGCCAGCTGAATCCAGAAATATTATGCAGTGCAGGCATTAATGCGAGCAAATATTCAAAATCGAGGTCCTCAGTAATCGGAAGTTTAGACTTACTCATATGATTATCAATTAGTATCCGTTATCGATTGAACTTGATCAGACGAAATAGCAGAATTAATTTCAAATACAATAGCATTATCCGATCTAGCTAGACGATTAAATTCTAAATACGAATATCCAGAAGCATCTATTAAATCAATAACAGCAGCCATTATATTATTTAAATTGATGCTATCTTTATAATATATCCATAGCTCTGAATCTTTTACTATTGCTCGAAGAACACCTTTAGTGCCTTCATGCAAATTTAGCATGCCTTTAATTTGCTCTACAATCGATGGCAATGAAACTGCATCGCAACATTTGCATTCGCCTGAATATAACGCTGTCTGACTTGTAATTATAGAATTAGGTTGACACTTAATAGATTCAACTGTATTCAAAGTATCAGCAGTAGAAGTATCAGCCAAATTAGCTGAGCATGAATTTAAATCTTTTTCATCATTAAGATCTTCAGGCAGACCGTGATTAGATGAACTATATTCCTTATCAGAAGTTTTAGACGATGCAGCTTCTTGAACAGCATTGTTCGCAGTATCAATTACAGTATCCAGTTCAGTTAAGTTAACGTCATTATCATTATCTGATTCTGGCACAATAACATATGATTTCAACTGCTGAACAAGTTCATAATTTATAGGATTTTGAATTGCTGCATGAATTCGATCTTTATATTTACTACACTTATATATTTTTGAAGCATATATTGATTTCAACATTGATCATCCCTATTCATATAAATATATGGTTTATCAGGATTGCTATCCTGTAAAATATACCCAAAGTATAAAGAAACTACATCATTAGTATACTTGCTAACAAATGAAAACTTATATACATGACTTCCAATAGACAAATCTAATATTCGGGCTTTGATTCGTATCCATGACTTTCCTAGACATGCGTCAATAAATCCTGCAATCGGGATCTCTTTTCTGTTTGGTGAGACTTCGTCAATCTGAAATAGCGTGTACTCTGAAGCAACATATTTAGGAATCTGGACATATAGATAGTATTCGATTTCGTAATCATGAAAAACTGGAGAATAATACTTATCTAAAGAATCAGCATTGACAGAAAACACAGGAAACTTCATATAAATTACATCTCCCAAGAAATTATATATTGTGAATCTGCTTTTGCTGAGTCTTTTACACTAGATACTGTATATCCGTATTCGTCAGATTCTAAAATCGACTTAGCTTGATCCGAAATAGGGCAGTTATACCATACAGACTTTTCACCAGTATTAGCAGCTTGATTAATTAAAGCAGCAATCGAAGCTAGCTCTTTATATAAAACAGCACTATTTGCAATAAGAGATGCTTGAGATGCCGGAATTAGATTTGTCATATCTTTTAAGTCAACAGGAGGAGTAAGATTATCCATATTTGCATCCTTTCTGAATATTCAAATGTTATACATAATATATTCAAGGTAATTATAAATACAACGAAAATGGTGGTGAACGAAGCTCACCACCACATATTGAAGTTACAACTAAATACTAAACAGCTTTTTAGGCACAACTAAATTGCTTTCATGATACTTATATTTCGTTTTTGTTAAGTATTGAATATTCAATATATTAATAACAACTCTGATCGAGGGAGATGACTGTGCTTGCTCTAAAGTAAACCCTAGATCCGCAAGTTCTTGATTAAGCAAATTTAAGTTAAAATCATCAGCTGCATCTACCATGCTCATATTTGACTTATTTTTAGAAGTTCTAACTCGTAGAGATATAGAAATTATTCCAAAGTTTTTAGATATAATTTTACCGTACCCTGATAACAACCTATGAGTAATTGAATCCGCCGAATAGCATGGAAATTTAGACATTGCATCCAATGAAGTAAATCCGTATATATGAGTTTTAACTTCGGGATTAGAAGAATTTCGAATGTATTCATACATATCTCGTAGATAGATCATTCTGTCTTCTTTAGATGCATCATTCGCAGGGCTCAACCCAATATAATCTAATTTGTGCCCTTTGTCATCTCTCCAATCAAGCATTCGCTTAAGGTACGAAATATTCTCTCCAAAATGAAATACAGGCATAACTTTATTTGGAGATTTTAATTTAGACCGCATATATAAATAATTTTCCCAAGATTTTTCTGCAGATACGACATAATCTTCAGGGTTCTTATGTTGCCCAAACTTACCTGGAATAGTATCTAGCTGAGCACACACATCAATATATTCATCAATAGAATTTAGATACTCGATATACTCATCCTGTGTAGTTGTAGCCTTACCAGTATGAATTGAAAAAGCTCCAGAATCAATAAATAACCAACGCACAAATCCTTCTTTTTTCCATTCAATCATCTTTTTGATAGAGCCTCTATCAATCTGCGATACTAGAATGTCTAAAGGTTCAAAATACTTATTATTTATAAGAAGATCGTGCATATCATCAGTTAAACCACCGCTGAAAACGTATCGTTCCATCAAATCACTCCATTCTATATTATTTACTCACAATACTTAGACTCAAATACAAATTTAGATAAAATTGCATGCGACCCTACTCGACTAAATTCTAAATCATGAATACATTGAATAGCTGCACGCTTAATATGATCAGAATGAGTAGAAGATACAATGTACCGCATCATGAGCAAAACAGGTAAGTCAGATCCGTCATCGTAATGACTTAATTTCCATACAATATTACCTACAGTATCTTTAAATGATAACGAGGATGCTGTATTAATTATATATGATAAGTTAGACGAAGATAAATTATAAATAGTATCTACATCTTTAAATGTTTTGATAGCGTTCCATACATCTAAACAAGATAAACTATTATATTTGTCAGCATCTTTACTTTGTCCGTATAAATTGATATCAAATGTAATAGGTGGGCTAACTGATACAACAGCGCTCCTACTTATGATAGTATCAGGAATTTGATTTAAATTTCTGCATGTGATTACAACGTACACATTAGAAGTGGGCTCTTCTAAAAATTTTAGCAGCACGTATGAAGCAGACAAAACACCAGTATCGAGATTCTCGATACTTAAGAGAATTCGATTATTCGACAGTGCGCAATGATCAATACTATCTTTGATAGATTGTACAGAAGGCGAAACAAATTGAATGTCAGAGCATCCAATAAGCTTGCTATAGTAAGATACTAAATAACTTTTGCCGCAGCCTTCTGGTCCTTCTATAAGGATGCTATGCTGATCAGTAATTGATAACGAATGTAGCTGCGAAATTGCGTCTAATTGGCACTTAAAATTCATTTCAATGCCTCCAAATCAGGTATCCGTGGATACTTAATAAGCGCACATAGATATACAATACTAACTGCAGGATCGACAACTGAGCTTGATCTAATACGTTCTAATTCGTTGTATGCGTGCATAAACATGTAGTATACGTCAGCCCGGCTCCACATATTTAGATACTGCTTTATATCAGACTCAGTATATTTATTATCCATAAGTTTATCAAATTCTATCATAGTAGACATGATAATATATATGACATTATCAACAGTTCCTTCGTAATTAGCTAAAACAGACATTAGATATTTAAAATTACGAGCTGCAATTCCGCGCCTAATTGAATCATCTGAAGCGGATGAAAGCATTCCAAATGTGCTAGCTAAGCTCTCTTTTGAGACAGTACATAATGTAGCTGAGGGCACTTTCGCCATACATCTGCACATATTTTGAGCTTGATTGTAATCGCATGCAATCGTAGCTGCAATATCGATCAAGTTATCTGAGAGATGGGGAAAATCTTGATGTAAGTATTTAACTCTATATTTATAACTAATTGCGTCAATACTTACAGTGTAATTAGGTAGATATTTTTCAAATTTAGCTGCATGTTTAGATGATTCATAAATGCATACAATTGTGCCTACAACATTAATTCGATCAAGAACATGTTGAGTATCATTTGACAATCCTGCTGCAAATTCATCATCATATCGAATTACATAAACTGCTGGAGATAGCGGTACAATATGTTTAGTAGTCATGATGTTCAGTGCATCTGACACTTTATTGCAGTTATATACATCGCAATTAAAATGATTACAAAGGATTGAAATGTACTTCATCTTAATTCCGTACTCAGACCCAAGCATTACATAGAATTTAGATGGGTTACCAGTTAGAATTTCAGTACCTACTTCTTGGATTGTTCTCATTCGTGATCACCAAAAACTCTATTAAACTCTGGCAAAGGGCATACACATAGTTGATCTCCATTAAGATCAATTAGAAATACACCGAATGTATCTACACAATCATAAAATAATTTCGAGTAAGCTTTTGCAGCATCATCTCCATCAAATGTAATATTTGTATTTATAGTAAAATTATAAGATCCTGATTTTGTGTAACTCGGAGCAATAAATGATGGAAATAAGCACCAAGTTTTGTCTAAGCGCTGAGATCCATCATCTACAATCAATACAGGAAATTTAAATCGTGCCTCAGCTTCATGCTTGAGTTTGATCCATACTTGCCAATTAAACAAAATTCGATGCCCAGGTGTTTTATGCGTTTTGCATTCGCATAAACAATGCACACCTACAAGATCACCCGGATTACATGCACGACTTCCGCTGCCAGATACAACTCCATAATTTAGATATTTAGCTACTCTATTTTCCTGTAAAGTACTATAATATTTTGTAGATCTAAAATCTTTATCATCCATACCGTTTGAGATCTCCTCTATCGAAATTACTTTACTTGTTATAACGATTCTTCACAACTTTCACATTCATCAGACTTTCCAAAAATATCCGAAGAAATATAGTCATTCAACGCTCTGTAATAATCAGGATGAGATTGTAAGTATTCATAGACCTTAGATAGACCATTGATTTTTACAGGTTTACCTTCTACTTCTAATACCTCACCAGTATCAGGAGAAATAATTGTAAACCATCCAGCTGATTTTTTGATTAGCCCATATCGTTTGATAGCTAACTGGGCAAGATCCATGTCAGTGCGAATGCCGCTCTGACACATCAAATAATAAGATGCATTTTTACGATCAAACGGAGCGCTCTTCTGTTTTACAATCTTAGTGTTTATAATATATCCTGCAGGATTTTCTGTAGATTGTGGAACCTCATTGCCTAAGAAATCTACAGGAGATCCAACCTTAAACAGCATTCGCAAAGAAGCATAAAATCTAGGTGCTGTACCTCCAGGAGTTTTTACAACATATGGATTGTCCATATTCTCTCTAATCTGATTAATAAAAATTAAAGTGCATTCGTATCTAGTTAAAAGCGGAACAATCTTTCGGCAGAATACAGTTAACAATCCCGCAAGCGCAGCAACAGTTCGTTCTCCAAACTTCTTTTCTAACTCTGTTTTTGGAACTAATGACGGAAGAGAGTCTAGCACAATAAGACCGACTTCTCCCGTTTCTACAAGTTCTTGAATAGCTTGCAGCACATCTTCAGCAACAACGTCTGGAGGCTGCATAATGCTAATTTTAGTAGTATCGATCCCTAATGTTTTAGCCCATGTTCCATCAAATGAATGCTCTAGATCGATATATAGAACTCGTTTTGGACCAGACTCAATCAGATCTTCTATCTCAGCAGCTGCCGATTTATTTCCAGATGCTGCTTTTCTACGAAGCTCTTGGATCTTAGTTTCATGTTCAGACTTAAAAATTTCAATGGAATTTTTACATATATCTACAGCGGTAGTTGTATTATGAGTAGGAGTAAAATTATCAGTGATATATGTATGATCATTAGAATCAACATGAATACATTGACACTCCTCATCTCCGATATACTCAATATCGATAATATTTCGAATCGGAGAATTCTGACGTAATCTATATCGATTAGAATGTTTCTTAGACGTATAAAATTGTAAGTTATTAGGAACTTTGATATAATGAGTGTAGGAATTATGACAGGTAATTACTTGCCCATTATTAATGTATTTTCCAAGATTACAAACAATTGTATCTCGGATTCCTAAAGAACGTACTAAAAAGGCGAAATCCTTCGATAGTTGTTCCGAAGATGTAGTAAACTCGGAACTTGCTCCATTTGTATCATGTTCAGGATTATATTTAGAAGTATAGCCATCTGTATCATATAAGCCTTGTAGCAAAGCTATGCGCACTTCTCGAGAGTTAAACAGATAAGCTTTAGGAATATGCTTTTCCAATGATGTACAAATTAAACCGTATGATTCTAATGCAGATACAAGTCGATTTCTACCGGACGGAGGGTTTTTGACAACTTTAAGATTAGCTAATTCTGGAAATTTATCAAGTGTATAAGTAGCTTTGCCAGAAACACATCCATACAACGTATATGTATCAATTCGAGGAAACCCTTCAGATTCTAAAAAGTTAAGTAAGTCATCAAATCTTTTGAATTCTTTATCCTTGAATATATAAGTATTAGGATACCAAGGATCAATTAGCTGAATTGAATAATTTATACCTGTGCTATCTTGAACTAGATGACAATCGAAGTCTCTTCTAAGAATATCATCGACCCTGTCAATAATATCTTTTTCACAGTTAGTGATGGTCAAATTACCTTTTAAACTACCATCACCAATCAAAACACCTAAAAGATAAGGATCTATTTTAACTTCTTGATACGGCCAATCAACTTCAGGTAAATCAACTCTAAACTTTGAGTGACATCTGTAGTCAGGAGCACTCATTAGTTTAATTAGTTCAGTTGTTTCTACACAGAAGTCCTCTCTAGCAGCTTTATTAGAATTTCTACGCCATACTACATTTAGATGATTATCTGCAACTTTAATAGATTCTCTATCCTGAAAAGTTATTTTATAGATAGGTCGAACTCCTTGAGGGTATACACCATCAACTTTGCACAATTTACCTGAACCATCGAAGATAGTATCTCCTACTCTGATATCTTTCATCTGTACCCAGCCAGAAGGAGTTAGAATATTAGAATCAAGCGGCTGAGCCTTACCTCCACCTGGCTCACCAAAGAATTCAGTAATTCGATTCCTAGGAATTCCTCCATATGTAGACCAGTTAAGCAAAATAGATGAAAACGGAATCTTCCCTTCTTTATTTTTAGAAGTTGCATCCATCAAATCTTCGCAATTCCACTCTTTGCGTTTTCTATTGATTACATCATCAAACAAGCTCATAAGTGATTTCCTCCAATACTACTTGATATACGACTTATTCAGCACGTTATAATCAGGGATACTTGATTGATTATATGAATCTTTAGGCGATACTGGATTTGCATCTTCAGTACGCCTTCTAGCATCCCATATTTTCTTTGCAGACATAATTAGTTCCCTACAAAAACTAATTTCATTCTCAACCCGATCAGCCACGCTCTTATATGCTTCTACAAGCACTCTATCTCCGATTACTTGCATATCGCCGTCCTCTTGTCGTTTGCTTTCAGTACCTTTAGTAGAATGCAGAGAAATCTCTTTTGACTTCTCCTTAATTCGTAACTTAAGGACCTCAATAGATAAACGTAAGCTACTGAGCTTCTCAGACACTTCAAAAAGATTAAGAGGTAAAGACGATAAGATAAGTTCCAATTCTTCATCAGTAATTGGTCTAGATTTTTGAGATAATCTATTAGATAGTAATCTAATATCTTCAAAATATTTAGAAAACGTTGAATTATATAATTCTGCAGCCCATGCTGCAACAGAATCAAGCACAGGCTGGTTTTCTAGAACAACTTCTTCAAACTTCTTCATATCAGCCCTTCTTTACTGGAATTGTGCATAAATATGTTAACGCAACTTCTTGTAAATATTGCGTTGTTTTCAATTCAGTGTTCATTTGAACTAATTTATTACTTAATTTCAAACAAACAGTAGAATGCTTAACATTATATTTTGAAATTCTTTCAAAATAATAACTTGGGATCATCGTTTGATTGATATCTTGTAAATAGATATATTTCACAATATTCATAACAAAGGAGTGAAATTCAGCAAACCACTTTACGAAATTAACTCC
>NFYZ01012469.1_pt1 | contig 10916 bp, 20 predicted proteins | sample 1092561 | NCBI WGS metagenome assembly NFYZ01 (sample SAMN03609887, study PRJNA323583) | gut metagenome | isolation source: feces | host: Rattus norvegicus | place: Malaysia | collected 2013 | reverse complement strand
CTCCCCCACCAGATTTTGTTAATAAAACTGCTTTCGATAAATCAACTCCAATGCCAAAATAAACTGTATTAATTATATTATCCATGTTACTTTCCTTTCTATTCAGCTTTTAAGACTAACCAATTTCTATTAATTCCACCATCTGTTTTACGTGCCCATGTAACAGTAAGTGTATCCCCTTTTTTTAGGCTAATTAGAGCAGAAACAGTTGGCTCAGTATTCGTTGTTGCTACACTTCCACTTTCACCTGTACTGGTGGACCAATTTACAGTTCTATTATTACCCGCAACCCCCACTATCATTACTAAATATATCGATTTTGAGGTAGCAGTAATAGCTCTTGTTCCTTGATAGCCATCGCCATAATCAAAAGTATAATAATCTACTAATTCAAGATTGGTAACTCCCTTAACAATCGGTTTTTTTATTTCGCTATCCATTAAAATACCTCGCTTGTTACTAATGTTATAATCGTTCCACTTAAAGGTGTATCGTCTTGCGTATAGAATGTTAAGCTATTACTGCCTGTGGTTGCAATATAGCCAATGCTAGCTAATAAAGTATCTGTCATAATGATGTTTTGAATCAAAGAATTATCTGTTAGTCCATTGATTGTAATAGTAGCTTTATAGCCATAAAGCTGTTGCGTATCCCATGCACAATAATCAGATAAAGCCACAGGTGTTACATTTACTGGAATATTTGAATAGGTTTTAGTTAAGCAATTTTTTATTGCGGCGTCTAATTCGTTTCTTTCAACTACATCATATTCTATATTTCCTAAATAGTTTGTTAATTTCATTATTTACCTCTTTATTTATGGTTTTAAAATGTTATCTTGCAGTGGGGTCTGAAGGTCTTTCTAACCATTTGGTTATTGAACCAGAGGAACTATAAATAACGCTACCACCACCATTACCGCCGCCGCATCCAGACCTAATATAGCGTATAGGCTTTTGAAGGGCTGCGGCGATATCGTGGTATTCGTTTTCCGAGCCATTCCCATTTGCCCCTATTGAAGAAGTATTAGAACCGGCTAAATTAAACGCATCTTGTTTGTTCTCTTGCAAAGCTCCAGATAAATAACCTCCGCAAGAAGTAGAAGTATTCATTCCACTACCAGACCAAGAGAAATAGAGTCTAGCTTGTAGTGGAATAATTTCTTTACCTAAGTCTTTCCAAGAGCCACTCCCCCACCCATTCCCTGTACGAGAAGGGATTGAAATATCTCCTGTTTTTTCAACCCAGTTTTCCCATACGGTAATACCATTAAAAGTCACCTTATCTAGAGCTGTATTGTTAAAATTAATTGATTGTATATCTATATGATTAAAATTTAATGGCATTTTAAACTCCTTATTACTTTTGCATAAATAAATAATAAAAGCAAGTAGTTGCTTGGTTCGGTTCTATCTGGTTTTTATTATTTGTACTATATATTTGAACAACTGAACCAGCCTTGCATTTTATTTTATAAACACTGCAGCCGCCTTTTGCACTTGAATAAACACCGTTTCTTGTGTCTATCCTTTGAAATATATCGAATGTCCCACTAATTTGTTTAGCATAACAATATAGACCATCACTGCCTTGCCGAAAAGAAGAACAAAGCAATAAACCATCAAAATCTTCGTTTAGGGTGATATCGGTATGTATCATATCAGTGAGGGTGCCGCTTTTTAATAATGTCAGTTCTCCGCCTGAATTTTGTCTAAGAATACATTGTGCCATCCTATTATTTACTCCTTTTATGTCTATTTCCCTTTTATATAAACCACAATACTCTGGCTTAATGGCTTCTTTAATAAAAAGTTAATATGGCCTTCTTGTGTAGTTGCCTCAACAATTTTAGCAAATTCTGCTTGTACGGCCTGCTTTTCCTCAATAGACGGTAGATGGATGGTTTTAACATATAATTCCGGGCTGTCATTTTGAGTAATGCCACTAACATTTACATTAAATATAGTTTCACTAGTATTTGTTAATGTGACTTCGCGAACCTTATTTATGTCTGGAATAGTAGTTAATATTCTATTGAAATCTTCTTCAGTACCTTGATACCCTCCTTCAACTGCGGCTTCATAAGCACTTTTCCCAACAATTCGACCTAAGTCTATTTTAGCCATTGTTCCCTCCACTTTAAAAATAGGGAGGAGTATAACTCCTCCCTTGATATTATTATAACATATTTTTATTTAAAAATCAATTTTCTAAAAAGAAAGTACCGTTGTTTGTAACACGAGTCACAATTTCAGCTGTCGCCGCAACTTCAGAATTATCCATATATTCGACGAATAGATGACCGTTTTCTATCGAAAAAATAGGGGTTAAACCTTGAGGCCCTTGTAAGATTCCTGCAGATGACCAACTTGATTTAACAGAATCCCAATAATATATTTCATTCCTTTGAGAAGTCCCAATTAAGAAGAATCCTTCTGTACCAGTAGGGAATAATTGTTGCAATTCCTCTAAAGTCGAATAACTAGCTGTTATTTTAAAGGCCTGTCCTGGGGTTCCTTGTGGGCCAATCGGACCTGTTAGTGAACCACTATCATACTTTTGTTGAAATGTATCTCCATCAGTAAACGTCACATCATTTGCCAGGTGAGAGTGTCTAAGTTCTGCTTTCTTTGCTAATTGTTCATTAACATATTGAGTTGAAGCTTTTTCAGCTAATAGAGCCGTCATGGTTGTAGCAAAATTAGGGTCATTACCTAAAGCTGCCGCTATCTCTGCTAAAGTATCCAAGGTATTAGGAGCGGCGGCAACTAAAGCGTCTAATAATGCTTTAACTTGGCTTTCATTTTGGTATCCTTTTGAAGTTATTAAATCATTAATTTCTTCTTTACTAATCGTTCGAGTAAAAATTCCTTGTCCCATTTGCCTCTCCTTTAAATACGAAGAAAAGACTAGAAGCTCTAGTCTTATCCTACTTGTTTGTCGGCTACTTGTTTAATAAAATCAAATATGTAGTTAGAGCCTCGAGATAAAAGAATACCTGTTAAGGCACATCCAACATAAGGAATAGAAGTAGTAATACCAAATAAAGCAATTAAATCCGCTTTATAAGCAACTGCTATAACGATTCCTAAAAGTACTGAGGCTAATTGTTTCCAATGGATTCCATTTGTAAACCATTCGTTTGCATAAGTGATAATACCTTCAATAACAATAGATAATAATATTACATTAAAAAATTGTTCCATTATACCTCCGTTTAGTTTTTACAATAAATATTTAAAGTTGTACCATCCAATTCGAAGGCAACCTTAATATTTTTTCCATTTTCATCTAATAAAAAACCAAAGTTATTTTTTTCTGTTCCTGCGGTTGAGGTTTGTAATGCTATTTTAGAGGATATATTACTCTTTGGTACAACAATAGTACCATCTTTGATTTTTGCAATTTCTTTATTAGCGTTTGATGCGGCGTCATTAGCACTATTACTTATCGTAGATATTGATTCTAATTGCTGATTAATATCTTGTATTTCTTCAGTCTCTTGTAATTCGACTCTGCATTTATGCTCATTTGTAACATATACCATATTTTACTTCCTACCGCTGATGGCTTCTTCTAAAGCCTCAATTTTTTTCAATAAAAAATTTACATCTGCATCATTTTTTTCTTTAAGGGTAGGATAAACAGTACCCTCAAAAGAAGTTCTATCTTCTGTGCTAATTGGAAGGAACTTTAAATCTTGTGCGTCCAAGGAAACTCCGTTAATGATTACATTAATATCGCGGTTTAATGGACGCCTTGCGTAAAAGGTAATAAAATTATCCTCTATTACAGCCCCATTAATTTGAGACCATTCATTAATTTCTTCGTCAGGAGACTCAATGTTAGTTAATTGTATATCCATAACTAAATTATCACTTGAAGAGACATTAGGTATGTTTACTCTTTGAGTGTTACCGCTCCAAGCGTTTTGATGCAAAGTAATTATTCTTCCTTTTCTAAATTCATTTATATCAGCTTTGCTATAAGCTTCTATAAAATTTCTTGATTCATCTAATACATATTTCATTGCAATACCTTAGTAATAATAATTTCTAGCTCTTGATTAGCTAACATATTCGGAACAGATAGTAAATTGTTACTAATCGAAAACTCTTGTTTATTTAATTTTAGCCCGTTTAAATAAACTTCTACATTTTCAGAACCAGAATATCCTATTGATAGGAGATTATAAACAGTAGTTCCAGCAGTACTTGGAATAACTATTGAACGCTGAGAGAGGAAATATTGATAAGAATCTGCCCAAGTCTTTTTTACTATATCCACAGTAGTTCCTTGTAAAAGGCCTAAAGGCAGTATAACAGTATTTGTATCTGTATCTATCTGAAATGAGTTTTCAACTAATTTAAAACCATTGACAAAAACATATATCATACTTTTATCATTCATAGACATTTCTTCTCTTAATTGAAACCTTGTTTGGTCATTTTCAGCTATAAATGTCTGAGAAATTTCTTTTATAATTAACCCTTTATCATCTAGCGTAGGATTAAATTGTATTAGAATAGCGTCCTTCATTTTATACCTCACTATATATTATATTATACCATAGCAATAGTTCTAAAGTCAAAATTTTTTAATTGTTAGTATAGAATTAGCAACTAACCCACCAATCATTGCTAGACTTGTTCCAGTGAAGGCACTATTAAAAAGGGCAACCCCAGATAAGCCTAATGATAAAACAACACAAATAACAACTACATTCTTTTGTACGGTATAATCAACTTCTTTTAAAATTTTAATGCCGTTTAATGCAATAAAACCATACAAAATAATTGAGGCTCCTCCGAAAATACAAGAAGGGATAGTATTAAAGATTACTTGTATTGGCTGAATAAAACTCATTAATATCATAATAAAAGATGCCACTGTTAATACAATGGTAGAGGCTACCTTACTAAAGGCAGTACAACTTGTACTTTCGGCATAAGTAGTATTAGGAAGGCCGCAAAGAATAGTACCAACAAAAGAAGCTAATCCATCCCCAATAAGGGTTCTATGTAAGCCGGGGTCTTTAGTTAAATCTGTACCAATCATGTTACTCATTACCATAGTATCACTATAGTGTTCCATAATTGCGGCCAACGACACTGGTATAAATAGTAGAGATACTTGTAATATAGTAGTCCAATTGAGTGCAGAAAAATCTGCTTTAAAAATAGCTATTTCTGGCATAACGAGAAGAGAGGAAAATTTTAAAGCAGTTAAATCTATTAACGGTATAATGTTGAAAACACTAAGCAATAATGCAACAATATATCCAATTGTCATTACTACTAGGAAAGGAATAGTAGAAATAAAACCTTTTGTATAAACAGACAGCGCTGCAATAGATATAGCAACAATTATACTAATAAGAACTCCGATAGATGATGGTTTCCCATTAATTAATGTGTAAGTCGGAATGAAACTCATTAAGTTAATTCCAATAACACAAGTAATTGAACCAATTATCGTTTTTGGAAAAACTTTTTGCATTTTTTCTATTCCCAATTTTTTGAATAGAATAGCAAAAGTACAATACATTACAAAAATTATTAACCCGCCTACAATAACATTTGCATAATTTCCGTCAATAGCTAACGCTCCTATTACTGCCCCTGCAGTTGCACCACTACTACTAATGAACATAGGAGATTTAAATTTGGTAATAAGCTGATATATTAAAGTCCCAACTCCAGCTCCTAATAAAGAAGAGTTCATTGGAGTGCCGCAAATAGAACTAATAAGAATAGTTGCTACAATAACACTAGCAACTTGTTGTATAGCATATAATACTAATTTCTTAATTGGCGGCGTGTCTTGTATTCCATACAGTAAGCTATTCATTATTTTGTTCCTCGTTTTCTTCTTTGTTTTGTGGATATTTTTTTTGTAATTCTTTTATGATGTCTTCAAAGCTCATAAAATCATTATTCTGCGCTGTATATAAAACTAATCCGTATAGAAACTGATTAATTCCAAAGCTGCGGCGAAAATCAATTTCAGGCAAATGATTAGTACGTAGGTCGTAATAATGACAATAAATCTCTTTATTAGAGATACGTTCCAATTCCTCTTTAATTTCTTCTTCTGTCTTGTTCTTTAGTTGTTCACATAAGTACTTCCAGCCAAAGAGAATGCCTAATTCGCACATTGTACCAATAGCATGTTGGATTGGCTCCATTACTACAATATCACTATTCCATAACCGCTCTGTATCGGCTCCTACGATAGCTTCTGCTAATTTGTTGTTTTCTTCAACAGTAACAGAGGTTTTATCGTTAATACTTTTATTCATAATTGGAGAATAAACTTCCGCGGCGATACCAGAGTTTATAAATTCATTATATTCTTCTTCTCTTTGTAATGCCGAACCTCTGGACATTATATCTCCGGCTAAATAACATAATTTATTCATAGTCTTCCTTTCTATTCAAATAAATTAGGGATAATGTGTTTTTCTGTTTTTTCTTTTAAGGAAGGTTTTTTAATTGTCGGATTTTGCATACTTATAGTTAAGTTCAAAACCGCATAGATAGGGGTCCCATCTTCATTTTCTGCTATTTGCTTGTATAAACCATTTGGACCTTCTAAAAAAGAAGTATTGTTTAATAAATAATCAATAGACTGATTTCGTATCTCTTCTCTAGTAGCGGAAATTACATTTCCTTTTTCATTTAAAAATTTAATCTTCATCATTCTTATGTTCCGCACGCAATTCCTTCGTCATTGATAAAACAACTGAATATATTTGTTTTTTAAGGTTGGTTTCTAAGGTTGCGGTTAAAAGGTATGAAAGTATATAAAAAGAACTTCCAAGACCGAACCCAAAGAAGAAAACAGTTAGTACCAGTTGTAAATAGTAACTAAGCATTACTTAAAAGACTCTTCCTTTTCTTCTTCTACTAGAGGCTCGTCTACTATCATTTTTGTTACAGCCTTGATATTAATTTTTGGTTCCTTTTTCTCAAATCTAGAAAAATCAACATCATATTGTTCAGATAGAATTTTTTTACCAGTTTCTGGTTTAGTAGGAAAATGATAGTTAAAAATCTTATCAAACTCTTCTTTACTCTTAGCGTTTTTTAATTGTAACGCTACTGTTTTTAATAATTCGCTCATTTTTACCTCCGAAATAGGATTACCCCTAATGGGGATTAAAACCCTATATATAATTATATCATTTTCTTAACTGATTGTCAAATTATAATACTTTAATTATGATATTCTTCTTTTCGATGTATTTCGCCGCGGTTAAAAACGGTAGAGAAGGCAAGTCATATCTACCCAAAACACCTATAAACTTATCGCAGCCTTTTATTATCGACGCCATTTGTGCTTCATACAGGACTCCCAACCTATTGTAGATACTTTTGTATATTATAACTTTGTATCCCATATTCTTAAGAGTATCTTCCATTTCTTTAAGAGGGATGGATTCTTCTACCATTATAATTTTATCTCCAACCTTTGCATTTTCCCTTATGGTACCTAAAACATCTATATTTTCTTTATAAATTTTATATGGACAATGCAAATAAATACTATTCATAACGCTATTCTTCTGCCTCCCCTTCTTCTTGTTGTCTTAGGCATAAAGCATTAGCTCCCTTTCTCTTTCTAAAAGGCCAACTTAACTGAGTACATTTAGACTTATGCATTTCATATTCCACTTCTTCTTTAGTAGTTGGGTTTAAGAAACAACCTCTAATTATTTTAATCTTTTCCTCATAAGATAAAGCCTGCTCTAGGTCTGCTTTTAGAAAACATTCTTCCATCTTATTAAAATAATAGCGGAATAAGGTATATAAGGACACCTTTAATTGTCCGTCAGAGTAAAAGAGGTCTTGTTCCATAACATTATTCATTGATAGTATTCTCCTTCCAATAATAGATTCTATATTTTAAATAAATAATTTTTTTCTGTTTAATTGCTCCAATCAAGAATGGTTTTAAATGTAATGCTTTTGTAATATTCTTGTCATGCAAATATTTCTCTACTTCAGCAAAAGAGAGGAAAGATACTTTAGTATTTGTTTCTATATTCTCTAAGACTATCCTTTGTCCACTAGAGGCTAAAATATTATAACCGTTTTGTAGCGTATTGAATTTTTTCATAAAAGACAATTCTGCCTTGTCTAATTCGATTTTATTATATTTTTCAAAGGTTTGCAATATTTCAAAATCAAAATTTTCAATTCCATATTTTCTAAAATCAACATACAAAGGATTAAAATAACTAGAATGTTTTATATTCTTAGAATTGTTAATATGTTGTTTCCATCTTCTTTGTATATCTTTGCTTTGACCGATATACACTTTATTATTTATTTTATTTGTTATTTTATAGATTCCTATCATCTTTACCCCTTTATACAATAATATTATATCATGTTTTTTTAGATATGTCAATTTTAAGATGAAAATTTTTATGAAAAAAGCTGCGGCGTATTATAAAATTTGACAATATTTTTGATTTTAGTTATAATATTATTATGAAGGGAATAAAGAAGATATTAAATGATATTATATTAGACCTAGAAAGAGAAGAATTATCTATTAAAGAAATAGCTGAAAAATACGGAGTTAGTAAAGGAACAATTAGTAATATTAATAATGGAAAAAGCCATTTTGATAATAATAGAAAATACCCTATTAGAAAAGCAAGAGAAAATAGATGTATAAATGTTTATTATAAAGCCTTTATCTCATATTATAACAAGCATTATAATTATAAACAATTACATATAATAATTTCTAAGTTTAGTTATCCTACTATATGTGATATGGCTAGATTCGTTAATAAAGTTGATTATGGATACAATGCTGAATTAGAAGAAAGAAGGAAAGTCTTTGATATTATTACAACACCTAACAAAGAGTTCCTAAATTCAATAGATAAAATAACTTTCGAGGATGCTATATATATTAAATTCTTAGCTAGATTTAATACTAAAATAGAGGATGTTATTTATATATTCTTGGATACTATTAACAAAGAATCTAAAGTATATCAAATGATTCCCTTACAAACAAAAGAAGATGTTATAAAGTATTTAAGTTGGGGAGGAAAACAATCTTCGATTTTATGGTTTATACAAGGAATTTACTATAACACTATTAAGAACATTAATAATCAACCTATCTATTTTGATGATTTTGATATCGAAAAACATTTTAAAAATGTTTTAACAACAAAGCAACTAAAAATAGCCAAAGAAATGTTAGATTTTCATACACAAGAAAATTATTTAAGGAGGACGAAATGAAAATTAAGGAATACGAAGTACCACAGGAATTAGTTGAATCTATCCAAGCTAGACAGCTAGAATTAGAAAGTATTAAAGACCTATTAGCCTTTTTATATTCTACCACTCAATACACTATAGATACCAATAAGCTAGAAAGACTAGAAAAAGAATTTAAACAATTAAGCACTGAATATAATTTATTAAAGGAAAAGGTTGAAGAAATCTTTATAGCTGACTACGATAGAGCTAAAACTTCTTGGAGCCTTGATTTTAATACCAATATCGTTACAGTAGTGGAGAATGATTAATGGCTTGCGGCGCTAGTTGCTCTACTTGTAGCATACAACAGAATGAGTATGCGCCATTAGGCCGTACTATGGAATATGGGGACCAATTACTTAAATTAGTTGGACTTTATTATCCAGGCAAAGAGACTATAGAAGCGACTCTACAAGTTACAGAATCATGTTCACTAAAGTGTAGCTACTGTGTCCCCGCAGGGACTATGATAACAATGTCAGACTATTCTTTAAAACCAATAGAAGAGATAAAATTAGGTGATAAAGTACTAGCATTTGATGAATATACCAGTAATGGGAAACAAAGAGTTTTAAAAGAATCAGTAGTGGAACAATTATTCAGCAGAGAAATTGATATAAGTACTGATAAATTATTTAGGATTTCTTTTGAAAAAGGGACTGAGTTAATTATAACCGCCAATCATAAGGTCCTTGAAGTAGGGAATAGATGGAGAAAGCCTATTGACCTTTCTATTGGAGACGCCCTAAGCACCCTTATCCCATCTGACCATATTGAGCGTTCAATGATTGTCATGGATGGAATAAAGAATATCCAAGAAGTAACCGCACCTATAACGGTTTATAATATCGGGACTGCTGATCACACTTACATTGCCAATGGAGTATGTGTACATAATTGTTATGAACATTCTAAGTCCACCAAGGTAATGCCACTAGAAGTTGGGAAAAAATTCTTAGAAGACCTTTTCGCCGCGTATAAGGATACACACTTTGCAGTTGTTATAGATTTTATAGGCGGGGAACCACTATTACAGCCTAAATTAATTTCAGAATTGGTTGACTATTGGTATTACTTGTGCTTTATTCATATGGATGAAGTACCTTGGTACAAGTACTTACGCTTTAGTATTTGTTCTAATGGCACAGAGTGGGATAAACCAGAAGTCCAAAAACTAATAAGAAGATTAGGGGATCGGTTATCCTTTACTGTTTCTATCGATGGAAATAAAGAATTACATGATAGTGCGAGAGTGCATCCAGATGGAAGAGGCTCTTATGACGAAGCGATACATGCTGCGACCGAATATGAAAAGCTTACTGGAGTAGAGTTAGGTAGCAAAATGACAATAGCTCCAAGTAATATTATCTTTTTGTATCATGCACTTAAGCATTATTTAGACAGCGGCGCGACTCATATTCATGCCAATCCTGTATACGAGAAGGGGTGGACAATAGAGGACGCTCAGCTATACTATAAAGAATTAAAAAGATTAGCGGATTATAAAATAGAGAACTATCCTAATACATATTTATCTATCTTTAATGAAGACTTGTATCAACCAGAATCCGAATCTGATACTCAAACCTTCTGCGGCGGAACCGGTAGAATGATAGCGTGTGA
>NFYZ01011338.1_pt1 | contig 10924 bp, 11 predicted proteins | sample 1092561 | NCBI WGS metagenome assembly NFYZ01 (sample SAMN03609887, study PRJNA323583) | gut metagenome | isolation source: feces | host: Rattus norvegicus | place: Malaysia | collected 2013 | reverse complement strand
ATTGCATCCATAAAAACAAATGGGTAAACCGTATCTAAAGGTCTATTTTGCCACTCTTTAATTTCTGGAATTATCCTATCGGTAATTTTACTTACCATATCAGCAGATAATTCTATTCCATAGATATCTTTAACCTGGTCGTGGATGTCTCTAGTTGACATACCTCTTGCATAAAGTGAAATTACTTTATCTTCAATGCCAGATATATTTCTCTTGTTTTTAGGGACTACAACTGGTTCAAATTCACTATTTCTATCCCTCGGCACCTCTATTGGAAGTTCTCCAAATTGAGTTTTTACAGTTTTTTGTGTGTAGCCATTTCTTCTATTGTTTGTGTGTTTATTCTTTTTATCCCCTTTAGAATATCCTAATTCTACTTCTAGTTCTGCTTCTAACATCTCCTGTAGAGCATCTTTAAACATATCTTTTAGATAAGAATGAAGATCTCCTGCTGTTTTTAAATTTCCATCATCAATCATTTTTCTTAATACTTCTTTTGGTAATGTTGACATAAAAAATTCTCCTTTCTGGTTTTAATCTTACTTTGATTCTTGCCAGAAAAAAGAATTTTTATTTCTTAAAAGCACAGATTATTTTACACTACCATTTCTTTCCAACAATTACTCGACACTATCAAGAACCAAATCAAAACTGGTCCTTATTTAGATGTGCTTTCGAACTCTTCCTTAATCTTTTTAAGTAATTTTTTATCTAAAATGACATCAACACCTGTTTTTGCCAATGCATTAATAGTCATTTTCATATTTGCATATGCTTTTGGAGTAATTGTCGCATCTCTAAATTCTACTGTATGAGCAACTACAGATTCATCTTCCCAAATACCAAAGTAAGGATGAATTGCAGGACACACATGGCTAACATTTCCCATATCCAATGAGCCTGTAGAACTTCTAGTTACATCTGCTACCTTCACACCATAATGTTCTAGATTATTTGTAAATACATCTGAAAGATTTTGATTAGTAATTAGATTATCATAGGGAACCTCATAGTTTCTAATCTCTAAAGTTGTCCCGGTGGCCAAAGCAGCCCCCTTTGCACAGTTAATAACTTTTTCTCTAAGTTCTTCTAAATAAGCCTTAGTTGTAGTCCTTACATAAAATTGAGCCACTGCTAATTCAGGCACAATATTCGCAGCCTCTCCTCCATTTGTTATTACCCCGTGAATTCTCGCCGTTGGTAAAATATGTTCCCTTAAGCCATTAATACTATTAAAAGTCATAATAACTGCATCTAAAGCATTTACGCCTTTTTCTGGATCTGATGCAGCATGGGCTGATTTACCAAGGAATGTAAACTCTATTGGTTCAAGAGCCAAAGATTTATCTGATTTGTAATATACAGCAGAAGGATGAGCTTCCATGGCCACATCAACTTCGTCAAATTCTCCCATTTCAACCATCTTTACTTTAGCACCACTGGTTTCTTCAGCTGGAGTACCAAAAACTATAACTTTACCTCCTATTTCATCTATTAAATTCTTAAGAACTATTCCTGCTCCAGTATTAGTAGCACCTAATAAGTTATGACCACATCCATGCCCGATCCCAGGCAAAGCATCGTATTCTGAAAGATATGCAATAATAGGACCTTCTTTTGTCCCTTCATAAGATGCTTTAAAAGCTGTAGCCATATCTAAATAATTCTCTTCTACATTAAATCCATGTTTTATTAAAAGCTTCACATGTGCCTTTGAAGACTTATATTCTTCATAACCTAATTCAGGATTATGATAAATATATTCATTTAATTCCTTTAAATCCTCAAAAATATCTTCTGTTAATAGTTTAACTCTATCCAGCATTGTTCTCCTCCTTAAGATTGAACTTTTCGAATTGATTTTCCTAATCTCTTATTAATTACTTCACCACTATCTATAGCAACTTTACCATCTATTATTACATAATCTATTCCTAAAGGAAGTTCTGTGGAATTATCAAATGTTGCTTTATCAATGATTTTATCATAATCAAAAATAACTATATCTGCATCCATTCCAATAAGGAGTTCACCCTTATCTTTAAGTTTCAATCGTTTAGCTGGTAGCATTGTCATCTTCTTTAATTGATCAATAAGTTCTAGTTTCTTTTCATCTCTAACAAATTTCCCTATTATCCTTGGAAATGTTCCAGCAGCTCTAGGGTGTCCTTGCCCTCTGTTTAATAAACCATCACTGGCCACATAAACAAATGGAGCTTTAAGAGCTTCTATTACCTCCTCTTCGTTCATTACAAAAGCTACTGCTAACATTTTAGGATATTCCTCTCTTACCTTATAAAATATTTCCTCAGTACACCTTACATTTTTATAGGGCTCCTCTGTTAATAGTATTGAATCATAAAATTTATCCCAGTTTTCAAAACAACCTTCATCAAAAACTGAACTACCTATATAGGTACTAAAGGCTTCATAAGGATAACAATCAGCAGCAATACTTAATCCTCTATCTATTGCTTTTTGAATTATTTCTAGAGATTCCTTCATTTGTCCCATAGCAGTACAGCTCCCTAAATGAGATATTTGCATTGGTAATCCTGTTTCTTCTGATACCTTAATTAATTCCTTAATTGATTCAACTCCTCTATTAGCATCGGATCTATAATGAGCTGCAAGAAGTACATCATAATCTTTGATTGCATTGCAAATATTGATTATTTCTTCATAGGTAATTCCTGGAGAATATTCTATGCCAAAGGATAATCCTACTGCACCATTTTCAGCTATATCTTCTTTAATAAGCTTCTTCATCTCTTCTAATTGTTCTTCAGTTGGGGCAGAATATCTATCAACACCGATTAGATTCCTATAATAGTTATGCCCAATGTATAACATGTAATTTATAGGTGCTCCGTTTTCATCAACAAAATTAAAATAATCGATGATACCCATTCTATTGTTTCCACAATTACCTCCAACAGCTGTAGTTACACCCATTGTTAACATTTTATTTCCTATATCATAATCATCGCCATCATCTGTATTGCCTATTATTTCTTCATGCATGTGAATATCAACAAATCCTGGAGAGACTATCTTTCCATCTACATTAATTGTATTTATACCATCTTGTAGATCTTTCTCTATAGCTATAATCTTACCATTCTTAATACCTATATCTGTTTTTCTCAGTTGTTCAATCTTAAAGTCTACTACTAAACCATTTTTAATAATTATGTCATACATTATTTTGCCTCCTTTGTTATATATCTCAAGCCTTCATACTACCACTAATTTTATACTTATCATACCATAGGAAAGCTTCTTTAAAATCCAAAGGTGTATGAGTTTTACTTTTCCTTATTACACTATTATAATACTCTATAAGTAAAGGCCTATAGTATTTATTTGCACAATTATTGATTATACTAAGGGCTCTTTCTTTCGGTGATAAACCTCTTAAATCTGCAATTCCTTCTTCAGAAATAATCACATCTACATCGTGTTCTGTATGATCAATATGTGAAACAAATGGTACTACACAAGATATATTATCATCCTTAATCGTAGATTCTGTAAAGAATATTGATATATAAGAATTCCGTGCAAAATCTCCAGAACCACCAATTCCATTCATCATTTTTTCTCCAAAAATATGTGTTGAATTAACATTTCCATATATATCTACTTCTATTGCTGTATTTAATGCAATCACACCAAGTCTTCTAATTACTTCAGGACTGTTACTTATTTCCTGAGGCCTTAATATTATTTTTTCTCTATATTTATCTATGTTTTTGTAAAATTTCTCTAAGCCTAAAGGTGAAGGAGTAATAGCAGTACCAGATACGGAATTTACTTTTCCTGAGTCTATTAAATCTAACATAGAATCTTGAATTACTTCAGTATAAAAGCTTAAATTACTATATTTTGAGTCTTTAAATCCACCTAAAACTGCATTTGAAACTGAACCTACTCCTGACTGTAATGGTAATAAATCCAAAGGTAATCTTTTTCTATTAACTTCCCCCTCTAAGAAATCCATAAGGTGGGCTGCCATTTTAATACTATTACAATTTTCTGGTGCAAAAGGTCTAACATCATCTTTTCTATCAGTTATAACTATCGCTACTACTTTGTTTATATCTAAAGGAATGTAATCTTTTCCTATTCTATCAGATACATTATATATGGGGATCTCTCTTCTCTTTGGTGGATTATCCAAAGTAAAAACATCGTGAAATCCCTTTAATTTCTCGGGTTGGGATGTATTAATTTCAATTATTAACTTTTCTGCTCTTTCTATTATGGTGGGAGTTATCCCTACAGAAGTAGATGGAACTAAATAACCTTCTTTAGTAATTTCCACAGCCTCAACTATTCCTAAATCTATTTTCCCAAGGAATCCAGAGCTAATATATAGTGACAACTGACTTAAATGCATATCAACAAAATTTATTTCACCATTATTAATAGCATTTCTACAACTATCATTCGTTTGGTAGGGAATTCGTTTTGAAATTATCCCCTTTTTAGTTAATTCTCCATCTAATTCATCTCCAACTGAAGCTCCAGTAATTAAATTAATGGATAACTTTTCTTTACTTGTCTCGATTCTTTTGCATAAAGCTAGAGGTACTTCCTTAGGATATCCTGAAGGGGTAAAACCGCTAGTAGCTATTGTCATATTATTTTTTATATATAAGGATGCTTCTTCTGGGCTCATTATTTTAGATCTTAATTCCTTATACAATATTCTGTCTTTCATTATATTCACCTCCTAAGATATATAGACAGATTTAATCTGCCTATATATCTTAATTAATAAAATTCACAAAATTCTCCAGCTATTTCATAATATAAATTTACATAACCTACCAGATGTTTTATAGGTACCTTTTCATCCTTAGTATGAGAATAGGATATATCTCTAGTCCTGTAACAATCGTCGGGATGTTTCCAAAGTTTGATAATAAGGCTGCATCTGTCCAACCTCTTCTTCTTGTTATATTTGGTTCTTTATTTATATCATTTTTTAACACTTTTTTAGTTACTACAACTATAGGATCCTTAGACCGTGTCATTTAATATAAGTGTTCTAAAGTTAAAAAGTTATTTTCCATCCTAATTAATTCTGCATCAAATTCTTGATTTTCATCTTTTAATTCATCAATTATATCCTGTAATTTTTTAAATACTGATGCAACATTTTACCTTGGAATATATCTTCTATCTATTTTAATTGAACACCAATCTGCAACAATACTAGGTTGGTTTCCACCTTCAATTGTACCAAAACTCATAACTGAAGTACCAATGTACTCATTATCTCTCTCTTTTAATTTAGACATTAGTTCTTTATATCTTAGGATAAATTTAGTAGCCTTTGAGATAGCATTTATACCTAAATGAGGTACTCCCCGATGGGTTGCCTATCCCTTGACCTTACTTCCATCCATTCTGATCCCCTATGACCAATTGCATATCTATAATTAGAAGGTCCGCCTACAATGCCTCCATAAGCTTTTATCTTAGGTTTTTCTAGAGCTTTAATTCCTCCACTTTGTTCTTCTCCAAGAATACCAGTTAAAATAATATTACCCTTCATTTTTCAATTTGATCCTTTTATTGCTAACACTGCAATTAACATAGAGGCAATAACTCCTTTCATATCCATAGCTCCCCTACTCCATATGAAATCATCCTTATTCTCATCACCATAGGGATCAATTATCATGTCGTAAGAAGGAACAGTATCCACATATCAATGTCTTCCCAGTTCCTTCCCTATTTAAATAAGCTATTACATTTTTTCTAACTCCATCTACTTCTTGATATTCTACCTTTAATCCATTCTCTACACAAAAATTGTAAATGTATTTTGTAACTCTCTTCTCCCTGTTTTCCACATCTTTATGACTAGGTATTCCAATTAAATCTTGAGTAATTTTATTACTTCATCTTCAGTAAAATATTTGCTAAAACCAGTCAACATTTTGCTCTCCTTGATTGATTAATGTCCTTGTAAATTTATTTAAAATGGTCCATAGCTTATAGCATTAGCTATTAATAAAAATACTGCTCCTATTCCAATCCACATTAACATTAATGGCCACAGGAATTTTACCCATTTCTCATATGGAATTTTGGCTATAGATAAAGCACCCATTAAAGATGCTGAAGTAGGTATTATTGAGTTAGTGAATCCATCTCCAAATTGATATGCCATAACAGCTGTTTGCCTTGTAACTCCAATTAAGTCAGATAAGGGTGACATTATAGGCATAGTAGTTGCAGCTTGTCCACTTCCTGAAGGTATAAAGAAATTGATAGCTATTTGAACGACATACATTCCTAAAACTGATATAGCCTTTGGTAATGTTTGAATCGCTTTTGCTAACCCATTTATAATAGAGTCTATTATCATACCATCTTCCATAACTACTAATATAGCCCTAGCCACCCCAACAACCAAAGCACCAAATACTATTGACTTAGCACCAGTTACAAACTCTTCAGCAATCTTACTTGGACTTAGTTTTCCTACAAGTCCTCCTATTATTCCCATAGCTAAGAAAGTTGAACTTATTTCTGTAATATACCAGTCATGTTTAAACACTCCGTATACTATGGTTCCAAATCCGATTAATAATACTACTAGTACAAAATAATGCTGTGTTTCAAACTTAGGTATATCTTCTAAATCAAGTACTTTAGATTTCTCTTCTAACTCTAATTCTCTAACTATACTTAGCTCTGGATTGTTCTTTACCTTTTCTGCATATCTTAAGATATAAGCTATTGTAACTATAAGCATTACAACTAATACAGCAAGTCTTAGTCCAATACCTGAAAACAAAGGTAAATCAGATATTTCTTGGGCCACACCCACTGTAAAAGGATTCATAAACCCTGATGAAAATCCACAGGCCGCACCAAGAGTTATCATAGCTGTTCCTGTAATTGCATCAAAACCCAAGGCACGGGCCAAGGCTATTCCTATCGGAACAAAAACTATAGCCTCTTCAGATACTCCAATTGTTCCCCCAGCTACTGCAAAGAATAATATAAATACTGGAATCAAGAACTTTTCTTTCCCTTTCATTCTAATAGCTGTTTTACCTATAATTGCTTCTATCGCTCCTGTCCCTGTAATTATTTGAAATGAGCCACCAACTAAAAATATGAAAAATATTATTGTAGAAGCATCTTTCATCCCTTCAGGTATTGATTGAAATAGGTCAAATATGCCCGTTGGATTTTGTTCTACATGATGAAATGAGGCTGGATCTACAATAGTTCTGTCAGTTGCTTCATCATGTACCCTATCAAATTCGCCTGCTGGCACGATATATGTCAAAGCAGCCATTACAAGGATAACAGTAAATAATATTACATAGGTATGTGGTACTTTAAACTTTGTTTTTTTCTTCTCTTTTAACATAGTAATACCTCCTAATTTTTGTATAATGCATTAAACACTACTATTGCTTGCCTATTTACTAAATAATTTTCTAGATTAATCTACTTTGTTCACCCCCTAATACAATGATCTTTTAGAACCCGTTTGAATATTCAGTTAATTCTCAAATATAAAGATCTCTCTCTTCTTCATTTACATTTCCTTTTATATATTTTATAGCTATACAAGATGTAACTTCATTATTCAGATTTCTAACAGGAACCCCTATCTCAACAAGACCTTTCATATTCTCTTCATCACTTAAAGCAAATCCTTGTTCTCTCATAGTAGAATATTCCTCCAATAGTTGATTTGGATCCGTGATAATATTCGGTCCTTTTTTATCTAAGTTACTTGAGAAAACAATATCTTTTAATTTATCGTATGTCTTATAATATGCCATTATACATTTACCATAAACCCCGGAATGAATAGAATAATAAGCCCCAACTTTAAAGCCTATTTGCACAGGTTGATGGCTTTCTAATTCAAATAAACTCAATATTCTATCCTCTATTAAAATTGCATAACCTATAGATTGTTTTATATCTTTGCCCAATTTCTCTAATACTGTTCTTATCTGCTCGGCATTAATATGATTATATAAATAGGTAGACCCTATATGATATAAAGTTACTCCGATGAAGTACTTCTTAGAATTAAGGTTTTGGTATACTACTTAGTTGTTAATCAAGATATTCAAAATTCTATTGACTGTACTTCTATACATTTTTAAGTCTTGACTGATTCTAAAGCAGCCCTTTCATAAGGTGACACAGTTAAACTTTCTAATATCAAAAAAACTTTATTAATCGATGAATAACCATCTTTCATTTCATCACCTACTTTTATCCATTATGCTGACACATGCTTAATATGTTGGTATTATATGTTATGTTCTACATAAATTACAAAACTCCTTCTTTTTTTTAAATCTTTTTATTTTTTTATTTTTTCTATCATTTTAAATTTATTACTTGTGTATTTATGGTGTTTATTTTTTATATTAATCCCCCAAAATAAAGGTACTCCCTTTTTAGTATCAGATTTTAAATCTGCCTACCACAAAGGAAGTACTTTTATAAAAGTCAAGTATTTTATTTTTTCATAACTCTATTAATTATTAATGAAACCACTATACCTATTAAAACATCTATTACTTGATTAATTGTAAAATAGATTGGAGTTGCATCTCCCCCATGAGATACAGTTACACTTAAAAAACTACACAACTAATGTATGTGGAATTTACTGTTTTTAAATATACATTTGTATAAATTATTGGAATCAAAAATAAACTTAATACCAGATAATGAAAATAATTAAATAGATCAATATTAAATTATTTTATAATGAAGATTGCTACAAAACCATATATTCCTCCTATTATCGTACCTATAATCCTATTTTTCTTAACTTTAAAACTGTCTTTGCATGCATAGTATAGTTGCTATTACAAAATAAAATGGCTTTAATTCTTTAATAATACTTAATAGAAAACATGCATATGCAGCTATAACTGTCTTAATAACTCTCATCCCAATAAATTTATTTTGTTTCTTTTTGTTCTCAATATATTCGTTTTCTTTCATGATATATCCCTACTAATTTTTTAATACTTCTTAATAGTTATTCAGTTCTCAATACTATTTATCCTATTTTTCTACAATAACCTTTTCCACATATTCTGATGTCATTGCTCTTAAAACACTTACATAATGCATTCTAAACTTTATTATATCTCCCACTTTATAATCTACTTTACTATCTGTCCCATCTAATATTACATGGTCTGAACTACCACCCAAAATAATAATTCCTTCATCTAAAGGATATAAAGTATCAAAGTCTACATCTTGCTTTCCGACAGCACAGAGAATTCTTTTTCTAACACCTCTATCTATAAAAGTTGGTATTTGACCAAAAGCATCTCTGCCAATTTCACTAGTAGGTACTGATGGTTTTTCTTTTATTTCAATTATTTCAACATCTAAAGTAAAAGCATCATTCTTAGTTCCTTCTATTTGTTTTCCATAGGCTGACTCGGTACCTAAAATTAAAGATTCTCCAAACCTAAGGTTATTTATACCTTCTACTTCATCTTTATCCAATAAATGAATAGATGATGAATTTCCACCAGACATGATCTCAAGATTAATATTGTGTTTATCCTCAATTGATTTTCCTAGATTGACTAATCTTTGTAAAATTTCTTTAGATGGAATAACTCCTCCATAGCAGGTTAAATTAGTTCCCAAACCAATTAATTCAACACCTTTTAGTTTTAACACTTCTTCTACGACTTTAAATAAAGATTCATCATGATAATAACCTTCTCTTAAATCTCCTAAATCTACCATTAAAATTATCTTGTGAATTCTTCCTTTTTCAGTGGCTTTCTCAGATAATACTTTTATAGTTTCAATTTCCGAGTTAAGTGATATATCTGTATATTCTACTATTTTTTCTGCTTCAGAAATCATTGGTAATCTTAGCATAATTTTTGGAATATCTAAATTCTTTAATCTAATTAGATTTTCTATTCTAGAATCAGCTAGATAACTTACTCCACCAAGAATATAAGCATTAGCAATTATAAGATTACCGCAAAATACCTTAGTTACTCCCACTACTTTAATATTTTTCTTATTACATAATTCAACTACAGTCTTTACATTATTTGTTATGGTTTCTAAATTAATTACCATCCTAGGATAATTCATTATTACCCCCCTTAAGACTGTTTTTTAATAATCTTAATGCTCTCTCTGGACATTCTTTGAACATCAACCTAATGAGGCCATCATATAGTGATTATCTATTAATATTTTTGCTTTAGTATTTCTCTTCTATTTGGTAGCCTCATTAAAGCACACTCAGTACCTATTATATATTTAACTGGTAGTGTCAAGTATTTATTGGAAAAAACTACTTGACACTACCCCTAATAATATTAAAACACCTGATCTAAATGAGCGTTTTAAGATCTAACCAATATGTAAAATTAATGCTATATTCTTCTTTATTAATTTTAATATAAATACTATCTGTTCCAAAATTAGCTACAATTCCACCAAATAGATTTTTACCTTTCTCATTTTCTTACTCTATATATTTATATAATCTTTCTGCTTTTTTGTTGTTTCATCTATATTATCATAATTTGTTTTGGCTTCAAATATTCCTACTCTTCCATCATTAAATTTAATTATATAATCAGGATAAAATTCTCTTTTTTCTTCATCTAGTTCATATACCATACAAAAATATTCCATCCCATAATCTTCATTTTTTATCCAAAACTCAATCTTATCAAGATTTGATTTTATAAATTCTTCAAAATCTCTTTCAGACTGATATCTACCTTTTTGTAAATAACATTCATTGTAATAATACTTATCTATATTTACTAGTCTATGTGTGTCAGTATTAATATTTATTGAAGATGGTATTTTATAGTTAGTTTTAGGTAATACATAAACTTCTTTTAAATCTTCCTCATTT
>NFYZ01010528.1_pt1 | contig 10948 bp, 8 predicted proteins | sample 1092561 | NCBI WGS metagenome assembly NFYZ01 (sample SAMN03609887, study PRJNA323583) | gut metagenome | isolation source: feces | host: Rattus norvegicus | place: Malaysia | collected 2013 | reverse complement strand
AAACAAAATAATAAAGAAAACAAAGGATTCTTTTTTCCTTTTAATACCCTTTCGTTGAAACCAAATCCATTAGCTATAGCAGTAGTAAACATAGCTATCCAAATAATAAAACTAAAATACTTTCTATATATTCCTCCTGCATACTCAGAAACTTTAAGCATTGGTATTTCTAAAGAATAGACTTCAGAATAATGAATAAGAAGTGGAAGTAATATAAATATTCCAAGAATTCCAAGTATAGTTCCACCAATAATTCCACCTTTTATTGCCACTTTTTTATCTTTAATAAGTGGACCTAAGGATGAAAAAATTACAAATATTAAAAGACTATTAAAACTTACATATAGAAAAGAAGAAGTTATTACATTCCCTTTATTAGTTATATTTACCCCATATATATTACTAAAACTTAGACCTTCCTCTAATACTACATTAAGCCCTATAAAAACTATTCCTATAATAAGTATAGGAACTAAAACAGAATTTATAAAAGACAATCCTTTTAAACTGAATAAAAATACTATAAAGCATATAATAGCCATTAAGTATATTCCAATACTTAGTGAAAGCCCAAATTCCTCATGAAATATAGCTCCACTCCCAGAGACCATAACGCAGAATCCAGTAAATAGTGAAAAGGTTATTATTGTATCTACTACAAATCCTATTTTTTCCCCAAATAAATAATCAATCAATTCTTTATAATTTTTTATATTGTTTTTATGTACTTGTATTAATAAAAAGGACCCAATTAATGAGAATAAAATACTACTAATAATTATCCCCCAAAAACCTTTCACCCCATATATGCCAAAAAAGTCTACTATTTCTCTTCCTGATGCAAAGCCAGCCCCTATAATAGTACCTACATATATGAAAGACAGCCTTAAATAATCTTTTCTCATAATAATGCCCCCTAAACTATGCTACTATCTTGTGCTAATTAATCCTATTCCTAAGGAGGCTTATCCTATAACTAGATTAAATTAAAGTTAATCTAAAGAGCAAATAATATATTAAAAAAGCTTATCTTATTTATGTATTATTGGGAGGATACCTTATAGATTATAAAACTATAGATGGATATATGAAAAAGGTATAAAAAATTACATAAGAAGCCAAGAATAATGAAGATAAATAGAAAATAGAATTTTCGCTTTTGTAGTTAAGGTCAGTAAATCAAAACATATTAATACTTATATGAAAAATATGCTACATATTTAAAGTAGCATCCAAAATATCATTTTAATACTTAAATATATTTTTAGTGTTTATCTTGATAATTGATAATTAATCCATTTCATAGCTGATTTCTCGTAAGCTAATTCTAAATGATTTAGGTGATAAATATCATTGGCTATAACATTTGCTCCATCTGCTTCCATACCCGATGTATCGGTAGCACTATCTACAAATATTAATCCATCACTTGGTCCTGTTGTCTCCCACGGTATACCATAAATAATATTATTATCTCCAGATAATGTTGCAACTTCTATATTCAGGGCTACTGGAGAATTATAAAGTATCTCAATTAGGTTACCACCTTGCATTATTGCATAATCTATTCCGTAAGAATAACTAGCAAATCCTAAACCTCCATAGTAAGTTGCATACCAATCTTGCTGGTAAATATTTATTGGATACACATCATCCCATCTTGCAAGCATCTGAAGTTGACCTGTATATGCCCCTCCTTCAGAGTATATACTATGATATGTGGTATTTGTCCATAAGCCATATATCAACATCTTTGTATATGGTACTGGTCCATAAGCCCCAGTAGTCATTATACTCCAAGCCATATTGGTATTTCTAAATGTAAAATCTATTCCACCGTTTGGAGCCCCTAATTGAATATATCGTCTAACATCATCCCTATATGCTGTACCCCAATTCTTTTTAACATTTGACAAATACATTCTGGCAGACATATTCCCTTTACTATGTGCTATAATATCAACCTTATTAGCATTGGTAACAGCTTTAATTTTTTCTATAGCATTTGCAAGTATTTCACTCTGATAATAATTGTCTCCATGAGGATGAGCAAATGTTATTGCAAATACACTATAGCCTTTGTTGACTAAATATTGAGCTAATCCCTCCACAGATCCATCTTCATAAGGATCAACAAAAAAATTTCCACTTTTCCCCGCTCCATGTATCAGAATTATTGGATGCTTCTTCGTATCAACATCCCACCCTGGAGCGTAATGTAATAAGAAGTATTGTGAACTAGGAGATGTATCCCCATTAAATGCTTCTATTATTTCATCAATCTTATGTTCATTGTCATATATAAACTTTTCCTGTTTTATATTTATATTAGTGTCCTTTAATAATTCTACCTTATTCCAATAATCGCAATTGACAAATGTATTAACAGGTTCCTGATTAAAGTCTGGAGTCGCATATGCAGTCTCTAATATAACATTTATCATCAATATAAAAAATGAGATCATAAAGAAAATTATTTTTCTCCTTTTCATAATCTTCACCTCTTCAATTTTGTAATACCCAACCTATTTCAAGTAAAAATTATTTATATTATCCTTACTATGATAAAATTTGTAAACATTAATTTACAGATAAATTAAACTATATTGTTTTTTAAATAAAAATTATATTAATAATCTATGCTACCTATATTAAATTTTTTTAAATTTCACGACTAACTTGCTTTTTATAATTAAATATAAGCTAAAGGGACCTATTATATTTTAGATCCCTTTAAGCATTATTTTATTTCTATATTAATTGGCATATTATATCCTACAAATATTTTTTTAAAGTCTTCAATAGAACTTTGTTTAGTAGTATAATATTTTTTACTATATTTATTTAACCCAATATCTATTTTCCCATTTTTTATAAAGGTCTTTTTTGTTAAATTTATTTCTTTAATATCCTCATAATAAATACTTTCTATTGCCTTATCCTCAAATTTTTTATAAATGTCTACCAAATTCATTTTAAGAAGTTCTTCTCTTTTACTATAAGCCACATCTGCCCTAGCAATCCAAGATCTAAAAGTTTCTCCAGTATTTATTATGAGAATTCTCTCATCTGTAAACACTATTTCATAAAATTTTTTAAAAAAATCATTCATTTGAAAATATTCTGTCAAATATCCTAATATTTTTTCATTCATAATTATTTCCTGCCTATGCATTTAGTAATGCTTCCATTTCTCTATCTAATGGTTGTGCCTTGGTCATATAAGATACTACTATATAAACTATTATAGAAACTGCTAATGATAAAGTTCCATTATATATACCCTTACTTGCAATATTATTTACATAGAATGGTAACTCAAGAGTTTTTGCTACTTCTAATCCTACATTTAACAGAAGTCCTACAATTATAGACCATAGAGCGCCCTCTTTAGTTCCTCTCTTCCAATTAAAACCTATTCCTATTGCAGGAGCTAATGCTGCAGCAAATGTTCCCCAGCCAAAAGCACCAAGTAAAGCTATTCCTTGAGATCCTAAGGTTAAAGCAAGAATTACTGCTATTATAGAAAGAATTATTACTGTTACTCTTCCATAAACTAATTCTTGTTTCGAATCCAATTCCTTCCCGAAAGCAAAGGGTAGGTCTCTTACAATTGCTGCTGAAGCTATATTTATAAATGAATCTGCAGTTGACATAATTGCCGATGCTATACCTGCATATACTAATCCTGCCACTATTTTAGGGGTATAATTATTTAGAAATACCACTATAGTATTATCTGCTGATTTACTTAATAATTCCATTGCCTCAGCTGATAATTGACCAGATATTGATAAATGTTTTACTGCTAATCCTACTCCAAACCATAATAAACCAGCTACCATTCCTCCTATTGCTGCTAATGTCGGTCCCCATTTTAATTTATTAGTATCCTTTACCATAAAGAATTTATGAACTATATGAGGTTGTCCTACAATTCCTATACTCAATAAGAAAAACCAACTCATAGCAGTAATTGGAGAGGCTAATCCCCATGGACTGACAAAATTTGCTCCCTGCCCATCTGCCATAGTATTTGCTATGGTAGTAGTCATATTAACTGTGCCTTTACCTACTCCCATAGTTATGAAAAATATAAAGATAGATGCTATAATCATGATACTACCTTGAAATACATCTGTATATACTCCAGCCAGCATTCCACCTGCAACTGAATAAATAAGAACAATTAACATACCAATAAGCACTGCCCATTCATGTTTTAAGTTAAAGATAGGTGATAAGATAAAAGCAAAGCTTGTAATTTGATTTGCCAGATATAAAACTAAACCTACTAACAAAGCTGCTGCTGAAATACCACTTACTACTTTCGAATTATACCTTTCATAAATTGCATCTGATACTGTCATACTACCTTTTACATCTGTTAAAAGTCTCATTCTTTTCCCAAGGATAATCCAAGCCATTAAAAAGGATACGGAGGTTGGAAAAGTCATCCAAAGAGAACCTTGACCAATACTATAATACAATCCTGGACCACCTACGAATACCCAACCAGATATGGCTGCAGAAAAAGATGCCATGGCTAAAGCATAAAGTCCTAGTTTTTTACCAGCTATAAAAAAGTCTGTACTGCTTTTAGTCTGCTTCATAGCCCAATACCCAATATATAAAACAACTAACATATATAATCCCATTGTAATTTTAATGGTTGCCATATATATCCTCCTATCTTGAACTCTTTACATTTTCTATCTCTATTAAATCTTCCATTTTTACATTTGTAGCTTCAGTAAATTCCTCTAAATCTCCCATGGTTATATAATCCTTTTCAAACCTTATGCTATAGGTTACTGTACCAATTAAAAATGGTAAAAACCATGTAACATACATCATAATAGCCATTCCCAGTGGTAACCCACCGAAAAACTTTCCGAAACTAGAATGATCTATTCTTTCCATAGTTATAAATCCTATAACCCAAATTATTAATACTCCTAACAAAGAATATTTAGCTCCTCCTCTTACTTTACCTTCCTTTAATGCTCCTAGCCACAACCATGAAAACATTAATACAGGGAATACTATGGCGAACATTAGTGAATTTTCCGTAAGCTGAGCTACTAATAATAAAATTGCTGCAACTAGTAACAATAAAACAGTTTGGTCATTTTTATCCACTTAAATACCCCCTTAAATATTTCACTTTTGTTCTTTATAATTCTATTAAACGTTGATGGAATCATAGATTGTTAAGGCTCCGTATATAATGTTGAAAATCACCTCCTCGTATAATAAAGTCATAGTTTAAAAACTATATTTTCATTTCTATCTCACTAATCTTGTGAGATAATAATTGTACAGATAGAGGTCGTAGTCCACGTCCTTGAAGCCTAGTCTTCCTTTTTAAGGGTTACGCCTCTTAAAATAATTTTAAATTTTATTATAATCTCATTCCTCCATTTACACTAAGAGTATGACCTGTTACATAAGAGGATTCATCTGATGCCAAAAATAATGCAGCGTTAGCAATTTCTTCTGGTTGTCCTAGTCTTCCAAGCATAGTTTGAGCTGCAAACTTGTCTAAAAGGTCTTGTGGAACTGTTTTTAAAATATCTGTCATAGTATATCCTGGTGCAATAGCATTAACCCTAACATTTCCACCCTTAAGAGCAAATTCTTTAGCCCAAGTTTTAGTTAATCCTAAAACCCCTGCTTTTGTTGCAGCATAATTTGCTTGACCAATATTTCCATACTCCCCTACTACAGAGGAAATATTTATAATAGATCCTCCACCTTGAGATTGCATATAAGGTCCAATATGTCTAGTTAAATTAAATACCCCTTTAAGGTTTACATCTATAACTAAGTTCCATTGTTCATCAGTCATTTTTCTAGTCATCGAGTCTCTAGTAATTCCAGCATTATTAACAAGTATATCCATTCCTCCATACTTTTCCACCACATAATCAAAGAATACTTTACAATCTTCTGTATTAGTTATATCTAACTTATAGCCTTCTACTTTTGGATTTTCATAAGTAAGTTCTTCAACATCTACCGCTATAACCTTTGCTCCTTCTTTAGAAAATATTTCGGCCATTGCCTTTCCTAAACCTCTTGCTCCACCTGTAATTATAGCAACTTTATTTTCTAATCTCATTTACCTCATCCTCCTCAAAATCATTATTTGTTTTATTAATATACCTAAGAATAAAATTAGATATTTTTTCTACTACTAAATCTTCATTATCATAGTGCATCGCATGGCCTGCACTAGGTATGATTTCTAATATGGCGTTTTCTCCTATTTGCTCTTTTGTAAATTGTTGCATAGGTATAGGACACAGAATATCCTTTTCTCCTGCCAGTAATAATACAGGTATATCTATCTTGTCCACTTCCCCGGTTCCATCTAATACTCCATTATTGATATGAGAAATATTAAAGGTCTGAGCTCCCCAGGCAGCACCCTTTAGATTTTTAGTCCTAAGAGTATCATCAATTAGGACTCTATACTCTTCTTCTTCAGGAGTGTTTATATTAAATACAGTTGAGTCCATAAGCTTTTTCATTAATTCTTTATTATTAGTTTCTAGTGCATTCATCATTGGTTTAAATTGAATTTTATCCTGAAAAAGTTCTTCTTTATTGTCATAATATATATCTAAAAACTCTCCATTAGGGCCTTTTTTTGGATAAGGGTATCCAGATGGAGGAATAGAACCAAAAAGAATCATCTTTTTTGCATAACCTGGATTATCCACTACAAATTGTTGAATAATTCCTCCACCCATGGACCAGCCTAATAGTGTGAAATCTTTTAATTCTAATTCATCACAAAAAAGCTTTATATCATTAGACCAGTCTTTAAAAGATTCTACTTCGTTATTATAGGATGACTCTCCTGCACCTCTTAAATCTAATGCAATTACTTTAAATTTTTCAGAAAATCTTTCTAATAAATTCCCCCAATGTTTTGAAGATACTAAATTTCCATGGACTAAAACTAAATTTTCTTTACCACTACCTCCTATCCTGAAAGCTATTTCTTCTCTATTGGGAAGCACTATTTTTTTAAGCATATCCATCCTCCTTTCAATTACCAAAGCATTAATTCATCAGCCTTCTTTTTGATTTCTTCTCTAAAATCTGGATGAGCAATTGCTATTAAATTATCAACTCTTTGCCTAATTTCTCTCCCCTTTAAATAAGCCACTCCATATTCCGTGACTACACAATCTACATCATTTCTTGAAAGAGATACTGCTGCCCCCTCTGTCAACAAAGGAACTATTGTAGATATAGTATCTCTTTTTGCAGTTGAATATAATGCTATTATAGATTTACCTCCGGAACTCATTTGGGCACCTATAGCAGTATCGGCTTGTCCTCCTGTACCACTGTATTGAACATGACCTAAGGATTCAGAACATACTTGTCCAGTTAAATCAACTTGTAAAGAAGTATTAATAGACACCATTTTGTAATTTTGTCCTATTACATAAGGGTCATTTGTATAGGCACCTCTTCTTAGTTCAATTCCCGGATTATCATCTATAAAATCATATAGCTTTTTAGATCCAAGAGCAAAGGTAGTAATAGCCTTCTCTTTGTGAATAGATTTTCTTTTATTAGTTATTGCCCCTGCTTTGTATAAATCCACCATACCGTCTGTAAACATTTCAGTATGGATACCTAAATCCTTCTTGTTTTCTAAAGATTTTGCTACTGCATTAGGAATTCCTCCTATACCTAATTGTATTGTAGAACCGTCATCTACTAATTCAGATATATAGCCACCAATTATCATATCCTTATCACTTGGTTCTACAATAGGCAATTCTGGTACTGGCCTATTACTTTCATATAAATAGTCTACATCTCTTATATGAACAAATGTATCCCCATAGGTTTTAGGATAGTTTTCATTAACTTCAAATATTACAATATCTGCTGCCTTTAAAAACTCCAATTCGTAGGTTAAAGATAAAGAAAGAGAAAAATATCCATGCCTGTCCATTGGAGAAACTGTTGTCATAAATATATTTGGCTTTTTATAGCCTAATCTATGTTTGGCTGATAAGTGCAAATGATTAGGTATAAAAGAAGCAGTTTTATTAGCCTGAGCTTTTCTTGTTAAAGGAGTATAAAACCAAGCTAAATTTGTAAAATGTCCATACATATCATCATTTTTAGTAAATTTATAATCTCCCATATTTAAACAAGTTAGCACATTAACATTTTTTACTTTATCTTTTGTCTCATGAAGCCTATTTAAAAAATCCATTGGTTCTGCTGATGCTAATCCAACTACAATATCATAATTAGATTTAACCATATTAAGTGCATCGTCTACAGTAATTTTTTTATTATTGTATTCCTTATTCCAATTCATATATATACCTCCTAATCCTCTACTATACCCCATTTGATAACGTTTGCTGCCCAAGCATAACCAATACCTGCTCCAACTGTTCCAATTATATTACCATCCTTAATTTTTCCTTTGTCTAATGCTAGCTTTAAGGACAATATCTGATCAATTTGTCCCATATGGCCATAGTCACTTAAATAAATAGATTTAGATTCATCTAAGCCTAATTCGTCTAATATAAATTTATGTGCTGAATATTTAAAATGTAAAATTGCTAAATAGTCTAAATCTTCCTGTGTATATCCACTTTTCTTTAAAGATTCCCTTATTACATATAGGAAATTTGGCGTAGATTTTTCATTTAATCTAGCTTTCATACCTTCTACATCAAATACATCTAAGGATTTATATGCCCTATCCAAATTCTCTTCATTAATTGGTTCTTCAGTACCGCCATATCTAACTGCCACATCTCTAGCAAAGGAACCATCAGTTAATATACTAGTTTCTAAAAGTTCATTTTTACCATAATTTTTCTTTAACAGTATAGCTCCACCACCAGCGGATAAGTTGAACATAAAACTTACTCTGGAATTAGTATAATCTATAAAATCTCCATTTCTATAGCCACCACATATAAGAACAGTACTTATATCCTCATTAGTTAGCATCATATCTTTAGCTACTTTCATGGCAGTTATATTAGTACAACATCTTTGTTGTAAATCAAAAGCAAATGCATTATAAGCACCTATCTTTTCTTGAATATAAATAGCTGTAGTAATTAGAGGATATTCTTTCCACTCTTCCCCAATTGAAATTATCATATCAATAGATAAAGGGTCTATTTCATATTCATCTATTAAATTTTTAGCAGCTTTATATCCCATTTCTTGGGTTCCATCTCTTTTTCCAGGTATATATTTTTTATTAATACCTAGTTTCTCTATAACTGCCTCCTCAGCCCAGACTCCATTAGTTGCTTCACTTATTTCTTTTGCATTCATAGTATCCTTTGGAATATAAACTCCCAATCCTGCAATACCTACATGTTCTTTCATTATCTATTCCTCCTTTAAATTCTTCCAATAATATATAAAGCAAATTCCATGCCATAATAATTCATAAGTGATTTTGGTCATTTATAGACAATAATAAAAAGCTAACAAAATTTTGTTAGCTTTTTATTGTAACACCTTTATACAATTGTTCGTTTTTGTTACATATATTCGTTCTCATCAATATTATATTCTTTCATCTTTCTATATAAGGTATTTCTTTGAATATTGAGTTTTTTTGCAGCCTTGCTCTTATTTCCCTTTGCTTCTTTCAAGATTTCAGTTATTATATCTTTTTCTAAAGATTCTACTATATTTCTAAGTCCTATTCCATTGCTTTCATAATTACTAGTTATAGGCTTTTTCAAAATATATTTTGGAATATCTTCTGTAATAATATTTACACCTTCAGAGCTGACAGCCATTCTCTCTGTTACATTTCTAAGTTCTCTTACATTTCCAGGCCAGTCATATTTTGTTAACCTATCCATTACGTTTTTAGGCACTTTTCTATATAATCCAGTTTCCTTGTAAAATTCCCCCAAAAATTTTTCAATTAAAACAGGTATGTCTTCTTTTCTCTTCCTCAAAGGTGGTATTTCTAAACCTAAAACATTAAGCCTATAATATAAATCTTCTCTAAATTTTCCTTCCTTTACCGCCTTTTCTAAATCTTTATTAGTTGCACATATAACTCTTACATCTAGTTTTATAAGACTATCTCCACCTATTCGCATTACTTCTCTTTCTTGTAAAACCCTCAATAACTTTACCTGCATTGAATGAGACATATCTCCAATTTCATCTAAAAATATAGTTCCACCTTGGGCTAATTCAAATTTCCCAATATTTCCTCCTTTTTTAGCACCTGTAAAAGCACCTTCCTCATATCCAAATAGTTCAGATTCAAATAAGTTTTCGGGAATAGCCGAGCAGTTTATGGTTACAAAAGGACCTTTAGCTCTATTGCTTTCATTATGTATAGAATGTGCATATAACTCTTTTCCTACACCACTTTCCCCTAATATTATGACATTTGAATTTACTCTTGCTAATTTCTTTACTTTAGATTTGGATATATTTATTTCATCTGATACACCATATATATCTTCAAGAGTATATTTTATAGTATTTATCTTAGCTAATTCATTTTTATATAAGGCTAATTCTTTGTTTATTTCAGCATATTTCTCTGCTATATCCTTAGCTTTTTGCAAATCCTCAAATAAGAGCATTCCAAAACCTCCTATAACTTCTCCATCATTACAAAAAATAGGAATCCTATGGACAATTGCCGGTCTATTACCTGGAAAAACATGTTCTTCGGCAATACTTGCTCTTTTAGAGCATAAGGTTTCAGGAAATTTAGAAGTGGGATTTACATCTGTAACCAATTTACCTATTACATCTTCTTCTTTTAAATTTAAAAAATCTAAAAACGCCTCATTCATATAGATAATATTTGAGTCCTTGTCCAATATATCTATAGATATAGGTAAACTTCCAAATACACTATTACAAAATGTTTTAAAATCTTTACTCTCTAAAAAGG
>NFYZ01004824.1_pt1 | contig 10965 bp, 7 predicted proteins | sample 1092561 | NCBI WGS metagenome assembly NFYZ01 (sample SAMN03609887, study PRJNA323583) | gut metagenome | isolation source: feces | host: Rattus norvegicus | place: Malaysia | collected 2013 | reverse complement strand
CGCCCTTTCTTTGTTCTTTTTTCTATCTTATATTATATATTACTTAGTTAAACTTAAAAGAAAAAAGACGAGAAATAAAGTAATCTCTCGTCTTTTAAAAAATATATATTTAGAAATCAGTTTTCATACCGAGCTCTTTAATTCTTTTACGAATTTTTCTACGGAGTTCGGCTTGTTTATTTTTAGGCGCGTGATTAAACATTCTAATAGCTTGAAGTACATGAGCTTTATCGTTTAACGGAAATGATCTCGTTGAAGCGATACCAAACATACTAGAAGGCAGCTTATCACGTTGTTTAGTAGTTAATTTAGCCATTTATTTTTTAGAAATTGCTATTAAGAGTTAAAATCAAATCTTTAATAGCTCCCATCTGACTTTTCTTAATGTCAGTATAGTTAGATAGTTCTCTATTCTCCCAGAAGATTTGAAGTTCAAAATCATTATAATCTAGAGCGTTTCCGTGTTTATCGCTCAGATCGGCTTCAAATAGAAGTCTATCTGAATATTCACGGCTAATTGGTTCGAAATCTTTGAATACTTCAGTTAACGGAAGGATATAGTTAGTATAATCTCCGATAGTTAATACTCCTTCTGGAGTAAATTCGATCTTTCTAGCTTTCAGATTTACTAAATATCCGCAACGATAAACTTTATCTTCGTTTTTAATCAAAGTAGGATTCTTAGTAGTTATAGTTTCAGTATCGAATCCCTGAACTTCTATTATATTATTGCCGATAATAGATTTAACTTGCTGAGAAATATCGGTTTCATTTTGACGTTCTTGAATACGTTTATAGATATCGGTCTTTAAACGAAGATCGTCAATAGTTTTGATATTATTGGAAGCATTTTCGTTTTTAATTTTAATAGCTTCAGCGTTAAATACTTTAGGTTCAACTTCGTCGATAACGGTTTCGTATTGACCTTCGCGTTTAATTCGCATCATTAAACGAGCCTTACCAGCTAGTAAATTATTCTTAGTATTCCAGTAAGAATAATGTGCGGAATATAAACCTTGCTTCTGAGCTTCCGGTTCATTTTCTATGATACCTCTGGTAACAATATGATAATACATATCAGTCTTATTAATTTCTTCGTCAGTAGTTAATGCCGGAATAGTAGAAATATCGGACTGACGTTTATAGTAATAAGTAGTATTATTTAATTCCAGATCGACGAGTTCTCCAGCGCTATTTTTATGTTGGAGAAAAACAATATCAATATAGTTAGAGGCATCAGCTTTAGTAGGTTCAATAATAGCGATATATCGAACGGTTTCCCCATCTTCGTCACGAGTCATTAACGGATAAGTTCCGTCTGATTGAAGAAAATTAAATTTGATATAACGTTTACCTAAAGAGCTATCCAAAGCATACGGCTGAGATTTAGCGAAAAACTTAAATCCGTCCGCTAGATTACTAGCTTTGTCTTCTAGATATTGCTGCTCGGCTTGAACGGGGTTCAAGAATTTATCTAGATCTCTAGCATCGATTAGATAGCAAACTAAAGCTCCGGGAGAACCTACTGCTCTTACGCAAACTTCGAAAGAAGTTACGAAGCCTTGCTTCTCGAACGGAACTCTAAAATTATATCCAAAGCCTTCACTAGTTTTATTCAAGCGTTTGATTACGTTATAAGTATCGTCGCTCAAACCGGTATGATACTCTTCTTCGCTCAAAACAGTAGTCGGATTGCTAGCAAAACGATAAGTTCCGTTATAAATGATACCTTTAGATTTACGAATAGTCAATTCGGCCGCGCTACGAATAACGGCGCGCAAATCGCTATCCAGAGTAATGACTCCAGTATCGTCGTTCTTTTTAGCAATTTCTTTAATATCGAAAACGCCGTCTTCTTTATTCTCTACACAAATTAGATCGTAAACGTTTAAAGAGTTATAAAGATCAGCATCTTCGATATGAATTTCGTTATTACTAGTTACGCCGAGAGTATCGCCTACGCCCAATTCATCTTGAATATTAATGTAGTGATCTTTCATGAAAGTATCGATAAAGCCGCCATATTGACCACGATTTTCGATCATGCCAGTTTTGGTTAATTCGTTTCTTAATTGATATAGTTCATCTTTAAGATTTTGAATTTCGTCGCCATAACTTTTCTTCATTTTAATCTGACTAGAAGCGATACCCGCACCCGTAGTCATGGTCATAAATTGATCGGCAGGAATTCCGCCTAATTGAAGAGCATTCTCTACGGTATTTCTATTATTTTTATCGATGGCTACGGCAACTAAGTCAGAATTAACTCCGGCTACTTGATCAACGTCCATAGCCTTATTGGAGCTAGAATCCGGATCGTTATTACGATAAACGAGATTTCTAGATTCTACGACATAATCAGCTATGGCATCGATATCAAGTTGATTAAGTGTAACTTTACTATATTCAGACATTCTTATATTTATCTCCAAACTAACGTTAAAATATTTCTTTTATTAGATTCGTATTTGTCTTTTTTGTTTCTAGCTTTCCAAGAAGAATAAGCTAATGCGTTGCTATTAAAAATAGACAATAAAGGATCGCTTTGAAGCGCTTCTATTATTTTATTATTTAGAATAACAATGCATCCTTTATGAACGTCTAGTCGATAATCGTTACTCATGCTTCTAGACATATTTAAATACTGCCCGTTTAGATAGAATAGAATCTCGTCTTTACATTCTAAGATACCTAAAGGAATTCCATAATCTTCTACGTAGATTTCCATGGCATCTTTACTATCTAATTCTATGGTCATTTCTTTACGATCGTAATCTTTGCGGATCTCAACCGTAATATAATCAGGGTAATTATGAGTAACGCTGATTAAAGAATTATCGGGCCGAATTTTATTCTCTATTGGGAAGTTATCGGCCGTTCCCAATGTTTTATAATCTTCGAACTTAAGCATTATTTTTTTGCTATCTAATAAAGTCCAAGATTCTTTAGGAATTCTTAATCCGTTAACGTATACAGTTAGTCTTCCGGGATATAAAGACGGAGTAGAATCATTTTCTTCAACTGCATATACGTTAGGTTGAATAGAATCTTCTTTAGTTAGCAATACGGTCTCGTAGCCATATTGCTCTCCAGCTTCAATGGGCTCGATAAAATAAGTTATCTTATCATCTATTTTAATATCCGGATTTAGCATCTTAATATAATTATTCTCGGATAATTCTTTATAGTCTACATTAGCTATTAATTTAATTCCGTTTTTAAAGATATTTAAAACGCCTTGTCTATACGCATACGGATCGTTACCTATTGCCCAAATTTGAAGATTATCTTCCGGATCGATTTCTAGAAACCTAGCTTCTCCGTATTTATAAATTCCACTAACGCTATTAGAGAATTTAAAAGTATATACTGATAAGTCGTCTTCCGGAGTGGTTTCTATGTTAATTTTAATGGAAGTAAGTTGATTACTATAAGAAGATCCGATCAGTTCGATATTAGCTAATTCCTTATCTTCGATTTCGTCCCATCTATATTCGTATTCATTATAAATTTTCCAAGTACCTTTAATTTCGTCTTCGGCACTTACGAAATATTTGATTTCGTTATCGACGATATCTTCTTCGACCATAACGTGTTCTTCATCATAGATAGTAGCCAAGCATCCGGAATTTACTAATAGTTGCCCGTTTAAATAAATTAGAGATTCGTCGAAATATCCAGTAGCAAAAGCTGATTGGAGCATAGATTCAGTATATAGGCGTTTATCATTATCACGAATTAAAACATATTCCTGACCTATTTCTAATTCAGGAATTAGTCTAATAAATCCACTCGCGTGATTACGAATAATATCTTTTTCGTTAATCATAAAACCATTAACAAAAAGAATTATGCCGTCATCTTTACCTATTTTACGATTATCATAATAAAGAAGATTACCATAATCGGAAGATAAAACTCCGGCCGCTAAGATATAATCTCTGAAACCTTCCGTATCAATAGTATCTTGAAGATTACCATGAATAATATAGTTATCTTGACCATCTAGACAGTCTTTTTCGTCGGTTACGAATTCCTGACCAACTTCCTCTACGGTTCCTTGTTCGAAATACATATCTTCATTAGATTCGGATTTTAAATCAACTACGCACCAAGCTAAGTTTTTCATTGAATCCGGACCGAAATTATTCGGAACGATAATCGTATCACCTTCGAATTTAAGTCCGCCAAAGATAGGATGAATCAAAGTACCGCCAACAAATACTAAAGGAATATTTACCTTACCATGAAGACGAATTAGTCCGTTACCTTCCAAATCGGTCTCTCTAATATAGCCAAATTGTTTTTTATATGGAGACCACATTTGCACGGTTACGTTATCTATATTTTCATCGTTAATCGTTACAGTTTTTTGCCGATAATTAACGTCGTAAACGGCTTCTTCTAATTTAAGTCCGTTAGTATGAACGTTAATTGGTTCCTTCAAGTTAGCTAAATAAAAGCTTCTTTTAGGATTATCACTAGTCCAATGATCTAAGAAACCAGTCGCGTTTAATGAAGAAAATTCATAAGTTATGGCTAAAACATAATCGTAGTTCTGATTAGCTTCATAATTTAATAAGATATAATCGCCGGACGGGATATAATCTCCCTTGTCTTGATTCTTACTTTCGATTAAAAAATGTCCGCCATATTCGCCGTTACGATATCCATAGAATTCAGTATTATAAGCCGGGATGTTAATAGTAGAATTTAATTTATCTACTTTAACGAAGCGTTTCGTCATTTTTACTAGCTTACCCGGATTTAAATGTATGCAACTTACGGTCTTATCGTAAACGTCTTTAGTAGGATATTGGATACATACTTTAGATACTTCTTCATAGGTTTTATCGTTAAGATCATCTAAGAAAAGTCTATCTACGTTAAGATTAGGAACTAAAAATTGGCTCTTTAAGTTATCTTCCGGAACTTTATTTACGGTAGGATATAAAGATTCGCCGTCTTCTTTTTCCCATTCGTTACTACCCCATTTGGCATCTTTTGGAGTAATAACGTTAGTATTATGATGGTTATCGTCGTTTTGTTTAACAAACTCGGATAATTTAATTCCGCTTTCCTCTCCATCGACAATAGCGTTTGGAGAAGGATTCAATGGCGTGACGATAATAAAATCTTCAAAAGTCGAATTTGACCATTGAGATTCGTCTTGAATCATAGCTTTAATCGGCTGCCAAGTAGCTCCATCAAAATACATTAAGACTCCGTTAAATATCCATAGCTGGCCAACTACGGGATTTGCCGGAGTGGTTATATTAAGAATCTGATCAGTTATCTGGAACTTCTGACTAAAAATAGTTTTCCAAGATAATGTTCTCATGTCATAATACTTAAGAAGATTATCTACTTTATCGAACCAAAGAGCCCCGTCTACCGTAGCGTCAGGTTCTTGCCCTTTGTTTTCGTTCTTTCGATAATTGATTTCGCGAAGAGCTTGATAGATAAGATGAAGCTTATCATTAAAAAACTGCTCGCTTTGACGACCAATACCGAAATTTCTTTTATATGGTAATGTCATATTTTCAAAAATCCTTTTCGCGCAAAAAGTTAATATTTGATTTACTGTCTTATTATTACCGCTAATATATAGTAGAAAAGGCCAAGAACCAAAAATATAGTCCCGGGCCTTTTTTATTTCTTTAATGCTATTTTTCTTTGAAGAATCTTAATAATTATATATCTACATTCATTATAAAAGATTCTATTTATTTTTTTACTTATTTGTTCGGCACGATCGTCTATTTTATTTAAATATAAAATAATAGGTTTATCTTGCTGATTATTATATGGATATGCGTTTCCATCCGAATCCATACCAATAAATTTCTTAAACTCAATCTGATTATTAAGTTCTTGACAAAATTTCTTTAATCCATTTTTAAATATCTGAAGTTCACTACTATAGATATTGTTAATTATATCAAAAATAACTTTCTTAGATATAATACGAAGATCTTTTTTATATTTATTAATATCGAAATTATATAAAGTAGATAAAAGAAACTCGTCTATTTTTAAGCTATTAAAATTAACAATAGCATTAGGAAATTTATCTTTAAGATATTTTATAGTATCTTTATAAGAACTAGAATAAAGATTTAAAGAAGTAAGAAAGCGCCGATTTTTTATTCTAAAAAATAATTTATAAAATACTGGATTCTCTAATAAGTTTTCTTTTTGAATTCTATCGGTATATTTTCGGTCAAACAGAATAGAAGTTAATACATTATACTGATTTATAAATATAATTTCTTTTTCAGTTAAATACTTTCCAGTACTTATAATCTCATAACTTAAATCGTATCTATATCTTAAAATAACTGATTTAATAATAGAAAAATATAAAAAAGGATCTTGACCATAAAAAACTATTTTCGGTTTCGGTAAAGATAATTTCTTTCGTTCTACTATTATCTTATCTATATTATCAAATGTCTTTGATGAAATTGGATAGAAATGAAATTCCTGGTCTTTATTAGAACCTAAAACTAGATAAATAGTAGAGTTATCATACTGCTCGTTCATAATAATATTTAATAACCAAAAATTTCTTTCAGCTTGCAAATATAGCACTCATCGTCTCTAGTTACTTTTTTAAAATTTACATTATGGCCACACTCAACGTATTTTGAAGTACATTCTTCAAAACCGACGCTTTTTTTATACTCATAAAGTCTTTTATTCTGATTATTATTAAAGTCATTAATATAGAATTTTATGTAACCCGGCCAGATTTTTTCTCTACTAATTAAGAACTTAGCTATAGATAAAAAATTAGTATCCATACTTCTATCGTCTTCTACCGGAATATACGGAATAAAATTAATATACTTTAATTTCATATTTTCTTTAAATTTAAGAAAATCGAAATTAGATTCTATTAATTGTTTAGTAACGATAGAGTTAACAACTACATTAATCTTTGGATATTTATCTCTAATATATTCTAAATTAGTTAAGAATATATTCTTAACTTCTTGAGTCTTAAATCGGCCATATATATCAAAGCTAGTAGTGAATTTTAACCTATCTTCGATATCAGTAAATTTACTTAAAATATAATCTAGATTAGTCTTATCTTTATAAAGTAAGTTAGTGTTTATATATAGATAACGTATCTGATCTTTTTTAATTAGATCAATACATTTATCAAATAATCGTTTTAAAGAAATATTAACTGAATTAAAATATGACGCCAAAATTTCTCCACCAACTAATAAGACGTCATCGCCTTTATTAATTTGATCTAGTTTAATAGATACTTCATTGAGACATTCTAGCATTTCTTTCTCATTAAGAAAAGTTAAAGGATCATGCTTTTTGCATTGCCAACAAAAATCGCACTGATTAGTGCAATTACTCCATAATAAAAATTCTTGGGTAGTATGCATTAAATATATATCCTTTTTCTTAAGAAATTAAAGCGTCTCGATCGCAAATGCAACATTGATTGCCATCTATATAAGGAGCGTAGTTATAAACATGTCCGCACGACATTGCTGGCGGAAAAGATTCTTCCGGTCCCTCGCCATCCTTAACGCGTTTAATAACTCGATCATGCTCTTCACTATTTATATTCAAATGGATTTCATCAGACCTATACTTAATATTAAATAGCTTCATAAAAGTATCTCGATCTTCATAACTATATTTAGTTAAGAATCTAATGAAGTCTTTACGTTTAGGGAAAAATTCATATTTCTTTTGAAAATCTTGCTTAAGTTTTAGCCAATGATCAGAGAAAGCTTGTCCTTCAAGAGTTTCTCCATTTTCACTCTTAAGCATCATTTCCGTAATTCCTACTAAGCATGGTTGCATATAGAAAATAGAAGTATGGTATTTTTCCATAAATTTTTTAGGCTTAAATCCATCTTTTAGATATAAATCAATAAAAGCTTTTTGAAGAATAACCGTAGTATTGAATTTAATCCACGGATATTTTTCTTTAATATTCTTCATGTGAAATTCCCAGTTTTCTTTAGATCCCTTAGCGTTAAAACGTCCATCGGCATCCCAGCTAGTACATAACCATAAGCCGCTAGAATCGTAACCCTCTACTGGAAAAACTTTCATTGATTTAGCTAATTCTAATAGTTCATATAGATCTTTTTGATCGCCAATAGTTAATGTACAAGTTAGCCAAATGCTTCCTATTTTTTTATCGGCATATAATTGGAACATTTTTCTGATTACGCTAAAAAATAATTTTTTAGTTTCTAGATCTCGTAATTGTCCTTGGAAGAACTCTCCGCCAATAAGAGAAATATTATTATACTTATTAAAATCTAGAGCATCAATAGCCTTACTCAAATCATTTAAAGAAGTATGTTGACGTTCTTTAATATATTGGCTATTAGCTTCTCCTAAGAAGCAGAATTTACATCCGTTATTGCAATACGGCCAGACTTGCCACTGGAAAGATTTTCTTCCCATATTGTTATTATATAATTTATCGTCTTCAGTAATATATTCCATTAATTTTCCTCAAATATTATTGTTCATCCGCGACGGCGTTTCTATCGCAAATGCAACAAGCGTTATTGTCTATATAGCAAGCATAAGTTTCAGTATGCCCGCACGGAAGAACTTCTTTACCGGTTTCTTCCGGCCCATACTCAGTTTTATATCTAAAATTAGAAATATCGTGTTCGTTCTTCAAGAAATTTCTATGAAGTTCATCAGAACGATACATAATATTAAAAAGTCTATCGAAACATTCTCTATCTTCATTATAAAACTTAACTAAGAATTTTAAGAAAGAATGACGTGTCGGAAAAAATACAAATTTCTTATTAACCTTTTCTTTAGCTAGTTTTTTAACGATATCTAAGTTTCTAGCGCGTTCTTTTGGATCTTTTGAATCTAATTTAAGATCTTTAGGTAAATCTAAATCAGAAGGCTTAAAAGGCGGAAGTCCGCATTGCTTGAAGAATAAAGTTGTACTGAATTCTTTCATAAAGTTTTTAGCTCGCCAATCTTCGTTTAGATACATATCTATAAACGCTTGCTGAAGAATAATAGTAGTATTAAACTTTATCCAAGGATAACGTTCTTTAATATTCTTCATATGATATTCCCAGTTTTCTTTCATTCCTGGTCTATGAAAACGTCCTTTAGCATCCCAAGAAGTACATAACCAAAGGCCGCTAGCTCCATATTCTTCTTTAGGGAAAACGCCCATTTCTTGAGCTAAATCTAATAGTTCGTATAAATGCTTTTGATTTCCGATAGTTAATGTGCAAGTAAACCACATGCTGCCTATCTTTTTATCTAGATATAACTGAAATATCTTTTTAATAGTCTTAAAAAATAAGTCATGTGTTTCTAAATCTTGAAGTTGACCTTGGAAAAACTCTCCGCCGATTAACGAAATATTATTATATTTCGTAAAATCCATATTATCGATAGCCAAATTTAAATCTTTCATTGATTGGATTTGGCGTTTTTTATTATGGATTCTATTTTCCTCTCCAAGATAACAAAAATCACAAAGAGAATTGCAGTATTGCCATAATTCCCATTGAAACGACTTTCTACCTATATTATTCATATATAGTAGATCCATTTCAGTAAATTTTTCTTCCATTAAATACCTCAAAATGTGAAACCAAAATCGTTTTTTAAAGTTAGTACTAAATCTCTATTTCCAATGTCCCAGAGTTTCTTTAATACTAAATTAACGTTATTAAGATTGTATTTTTTTATATCTCTAAATAAAGATATTAACTTATACATGTCTACATTATCTTCTATATAATCAAAATCAATATCTAAGAAAGTTGGCATTGCATGAGAATATTCTAAAAGATTAAACTTATTTATGATTTCAGAATTTAATTTTATTTTAGTAATAATTCTAACTCCAAAATTTAATATTAATAATTTTATATTTAGTTCTAAATCTGATTGATCTTTAGAGTAATCAAAATTATTAATTATAACCATATCTTTAGCGTTTTCTTTTGATTTTAATTTATCGAATAGTTTTACGACTTCATCGAAATCATAAAGATTAACTTCTATTGATTCGTAGCTACCAAACGGCCAGTATTCAGCGAATTGTTTAGCTAAATCATAATCTACGGTAGTGAAATTCTTACGAATAATTAATTCGCGTTTTTCTTTTACTTCTTGAGGGATTTGATTAGGCATAGTATAGGCTAACGTACCTTTTCTTGGAGAAAATTGGCATAAAGTAATTAAGTTAGGATTTAGTTCTTTTAGATTATTAAACGATTCTTCCCAAAGTTCTTCCGTTTCTCCAGGAAGTCCTATAATTAACTGATAGCTAATAAATAATTTATCGGCGCAAAGTTCTTTAATCCATTTTAATTTCTCTACGGTATAAAAACGATTAACGGATTTAATCATAACATTAGAACACGATTGAACGGATAAGTCTAATTCGCTATGAAATTTCGGCTCTTTTTTAATCAATTCAATTAATGATTCTATATTATCGAATCTAGGATTAATTGAATCTAATTTAAGAGAAGTAATTTCACGAAAGTCTTTTAATATTTTTTTACATAACCAGACCAAATCATGATTATCGTGATCTTTCCAATCACAGATTTCAGTTCCGAATAATAAGATATCGGTTTCGCCATTATCTATACAAGCTCTTATTTGTTTAGATATTTCTTCATAAGAGAATAAATAATGCGGCCGAGCTTTGCAGATATAACAATAACTGCAATTTCTAAAACACCCGTCTTGAATTTTAACAGAACCAAAAGCGTGCGGAGTTTTAAACTTATCGTGTTCAATTACTTTAAATAAATAATTTCCTAAATTAAACTTTTCTGAATTTTTTAAAGCTAATCCATATTTAGAATAATATTCAAAATCGTAATTAACGCCACATCCGGAAACTATAAGTTTATGATTTGGATATAGTTTAGATAATTTACTTACTAATCTTTTAGATATAATTTCTTGAGG
>NFYZ01013130.1_pt1 | contig 10985 bp, 12 predicted proteins | sample 1092561 | NCBI WGS metagenome assembly NFYZ01 (sample SAMN03609887, study PRJNA323583) | gut metagenome | isolation source: feces | host: Rattus norvegicus | place: Malaysia | collected 2013 | reverse complement strand
GAAGAAATTATACTTGAAATAGCCAGCAAAGAATTAAAAGCAATAACATGGCTTGGAGCTCTTCTTGGTGGAATTATGGGTATATTAGCACCTGCCTTATCGATGATTTCAGGGACTTGATGGAATGAAAGATGGTATAATTGTTAAAAGGGAGAGAATATGAGATGACCTATATTACAATCCATCCTGAATATAATAGATTATTAGAAAAATTAAATAAATTAAAAGAACAACTTTCAGTCATTATAGAAGATAGGGATTATTTATTACATCACAAGGCTATATACATAAAAACAGAATATATTAATAAAGTGGGGAAATTAGAATATGAATTATTTGAGTTAGAATGTAAAGTATCCCGTCTAAAAAGAAAAATTAATATGGTACAAGCTGCAATTAATCTACAGATGCCTATAGATGAAGATGAAATAGAAAAACAGTTAGATAAAGAATATAAGGAATATATTGAAGAGTTGCGGAAAATGTCAAAGGACATTGAAATAGCTAATATGATTAAGGACTGTGATGAATTAACTTTAGAGGATGTGGCTTTTATTAAGAAATTATATAGAAAATTAGCAAAAGTTCTACATCCTGATTTAAATCCAGGGTTGACAGAAAAACAAAAAGCTTTATGGATGAGAGCACAAAAAGCCTATGAAATGTCAAATATAGATATGTTAAAAATATTATATGAGTTAGCTGTAGAAGATGGAGGTTTAGATACTAAATATAGTAAAATAAATACTATAGAAGAATTAGAAGAAAAAATAAAGTTTTTTAAAGAGAAAATTAAGGATTTATTATTAGAAATAGGAAAAACAAGAGAAGCTTTTCCCTTAAATAAAGAAAAATTCCTTAAAGATGATGAAGAAGTTTATAAGAGACAAAAAGAAATAATAAAGAATATTCATGAAAGAAAACTTATACTAAAAGAATTAGAGGGATACTTGTCTATGATCATGGATGATAATTATGGGATTTTGAATTGAGGTGTTTATATGGGGAAGTTAGTTGATCCTGATAAAAAAGGATTAATTGAAATTATAAGTGGGAGTAGTGATATAGATTTAACTAGACCTTTTTCAAGGGAAATATTCCTCTTAAACACTTATATTGCAGGAACTTCTTATATTCCTAATATAGATATAGTAGTAAAAGACATAGAAAAAGGAGTAAAACTAAAATTATATAGGGAACCAGATAATAAACATGATGAATTAGCAATAGTAATAAAAGATGCTAATGATAATAAAATAGGTTATGTTCCAAGGGAAAATAATGAAATATTAGCTAGATTAATGGATGCAGGGAAACTACTATATGGTGTTGTTAAAGATATAGAAAGGATACATAATTGGTATAGAATAGGAGTTAAAATATATTTAAAAGACTAAATTAAGAGGTGATACCTGATGAAAAAACAGAAACATATAGCTTTAATTGCCCATGATCACAGGAAAAAAGATTTAATTGAGTGGACTAGAGAACATAAAGAGAAATTAAATCAGCATTTTTTATGTGGAACAGGAACTACTGCAAAACTTATATCTGAAAAAGTTGGATTACCTGTTAAGGCTTTTAAAAGTGGACCTTTAGGTGGAGATCAACAAATTGGCGCTCGCATTGCTGAAGGAAAAATAGATTTTATGATTTTTTTCTGGGATCCATTGACAGCCCAGCCCCATGATCCAGATGTAAAGGCCTTACTTCGTATTTCAGCCTTATATGATATACCTGTTGCAAGTAACCAATCAACAGCAGATTTTTTATTAACATCTCCTTTAATGGAACAAGGATATGAAAGAAAAATTATTGATTATTCCGAAAGGATAGAAGAAAAGTAAACTAGAAAGTATGATCAAATTCATTTGTTAATATTTCTTTAATTTTCATTATTCTCATCCTTTATTTTATGAGATACATATATTTTGTACTTTAAAAATTAAAATATACTATTTTACATTAAAATCGAAAGTATAGTGTTTTATCTTCTTTATGGGGTAAATTACTAATAACGAGCTAAACATTAATTAGGGAAATGAAAGGGGATAATATATAATGGAAGATAGAAGAGAAGGTCTTGTAACTATGGGTGGAGAACCAGTTACTTTAATAGGAAAAGAAACTAAAGTAGGAGAGAAGGGACCAGACTTTACAGTTCTTACAAATGATTTAAAACCATATACTTTAAAAGATGCAGGAAACAAGGTGAAAATAATTAGTGTTGTTCCATCTTTAGATACTGGAGTATGTGAACTTCAAACTATTAATTTTAATGAAGCTGCAGCAGATTTAGGAGATGTAGTTATACTAACAATAAGTGTAGACTTACCTTTTGCACAGAAAAGATTTTGTGGAGCTAAAGGCATTGACAAAGTTATAACCTTGTCAGATCACAAAGATTTATCCTTTGGTATGAATTATGGATTTGTAATGGAAGAGCTAAGATTGCTTAGTAGAGGAATTGTAATATTAGATGGAAACAATATTGTTAAATATGTAGAATATGTAAAAGAAGTTGGAGAGCATCCAGATTATGATAGAGCTATAGAAGAAGCTAAGAAATTAATATAACAGTATAAAATAATAAGGCTGTGAGCATTAATGCTCACAGCCTTATTATTTTACAGAAAAATTAGGGGAAATTATAAATGTGAGAGTTTATGTACTATAATAAAAGTAGTATATATAGATAAAAGGAGAATATTTAAATGAAAAAGAAATTAAAAAAAGGTGATTTATTAGAATTAGAAATAATTGATTTGACTAGTGAAGGTTTAGGAGTAGGAAAAATAAATGGATTTGCAGTATTTGTCGAAGGAGGCTTACCTGGAGATAGAGGAGTAGTAGAATTAAGAAAAATTAAGAAAAACTATGCTATAGGAAAAATGGTAGATATAAAAGAAAATTCTCCTAATAGAATAGAATCCAAATGTAAATACTTTAAAGAATGTGGTGGCTGCCAACTCCATGAATTAGCTTATAAAACTCAATTAGATTTAAAAACTAAACAGGTGAAGAATACTCTTAATAAAATAGGTAAAATAGAGAAATCCAAAGTTAATCCTATTATAGGAATGGAGTACCCTTACAGATATAGAAATAAAGGTCAATTTAAAATTGGAAGGAGTAAAGAAGAAATATCTATAGGATATTTTAAGAGAAAAAGCCATGACATAGTAAATGTAGATAAGTGTATTATACAAAATGAAATATCAGATAAAATTATGAAAGTTATAAAAACATATATGGAAAAATTTAAAGTACCTCCTTATAATAAAAGAAACAAGAAAGGAATTATTAGAGATATTGTCATTAGGACTACAAAAGATAATTTAGCAATGGTCATTATAGTGACTAAAGGCAATAATTTGCCTTATAAAAAAGAACTTATAAATTTATTGAGAGAAAATGTAGAAGAAGTGGTAAGTGTTTATCAGAATATAAATAATAGAAATACTCCAGTAGTATTAGGTAATAAAGAAATTAAGCTATATGGAGAAGATAAGATAGTAGATTATATAGGAGATTATAAGTTTTTAATATCTCCAAAGTCTTTTTTACAAGTAAATTCAGTTCAGACTGAAGTACTTTATAAGAAGGCTTTAGAATATCTAGACCTTAAAGGAAACGAAACTATTTTTGATCTATATTGTGGTATAGGAACTATATCTTTATTTATTTCTAAGAAGGCAAAAAAAGTTTACGGTATAGAGGTAGTAAAAGACGCAGTAGAGGACGCTAAAGAAAATGCAAAGCTTAATAATGTTAATAATGTAGAATTTATTAAAGGGAAAACTGAAGAAATAGTTCCAATATTATTAAACAAAAGAATAATAGCAGATAAGGTGGTAGTAGATCCAACAAGAAAAGGTTGTGATGAGGAAGTACTAGAAACAATAGTAAAAATGAAACCAGAAACTATAGTATATGTTTCCTGTAATCCAGCTACTTTAGCAAGGGATTTAAGGTACTTAGAGGATAAGGGTTATAAGGTAGAAGAAGTGCAACCAGTAGATATGTTTCCTCACTCAACCCACGTTGAGACAGTAGTATTGATAGAGAAGAAATAGGTCGAAGTAGATTCACATATTGTAAAATCATAGCAGCATCCTTTACTTACTAGATATAAATTGATTTTAAAATGGAAAGTTTACTTGACATTTAAAACAGAGGTGATATTATGAATAAATGGAAAGTTTACTTTCCATAGAGAGGAGGTAAATATTGAAGAACAATTTAGAAAGAATGCGAAAGGAAAGGGGCATAAAACAGGAAGAACTAGCGGCGGAATTAGAAGTGTCCAGACAAACGATAAGCTCACTAGAAAATGGAAGATACAATCCTTCTATTTTGCTAGCATTTAGAATTGCTCGTTACTTTAATATGAGCATTGAAGACATATTTATTTATGAGGAGGAAAAGTATGAATAGGAAACTAATTGCATTTTTAGAAATCGTATGTGGAGTATTATTGTTATTTCTATCAATAACGGTTTTTTCACAACCAAATACTGATATGTTATCTGGTATATGTATTGGGTTTGGAAGCGCATTATTTGTTTTAGGTGTTGTAACTTTTATAAGAATCTTAACGGTGTCAGAAGAAAAACATAAAGAACTAGTACGTGAAAAAAGAATTGAACAAAAGGACGAACGTAATAATGTAATTCTCTCCAAGAGCAGTAATATAACTAGTAAAATTATGACTTATATAATTATTATTATGATTTTTGTTCTATCATTTATCGGAGTAGATAAATTAATCATTATTGGTTTATCCTCGTTATTAATTTTGAAAGTGGTGCTTTTGATAATCTTCTCAAATTATTACTCTAAAAAATTATAAGGAGGTATTTATGATTAAAATTGAAAATGTGTGTAAGACAATAGGTAATAAACCAATCCTTAAAAATGTGTCCTTAGATATAAAAGATGGAGAAATCTTTTGTTTGGTAGGACCCAATGGTGCAGGAAAAACTACATTAGTTAGGCTTATTTTAAATTTATATAATCCTACCAGTGGGACTATAATTGTGAATAACTGTAACGTGATTTTTGAAAGCTATGAGGATGTAAAGAAAGAAATCGGACTTCTCTTAGATAATATCGGACTTTTCAAAAATATGACCGCTTGGCAAAACATAGAATTTTTCCATAGGATTTATAATCTGAACTCAGATTCATCTTCAAGGAAAAGCAGAATTGAACAGTTGCTTTCATTAGTAGGATTAAGTGAATATTCCGAAAAAAATCCTACCTTCTTTTCTCGAGGAATGAAACAACGCCTTTGCTTGGCAAGAGCACTTGTTGGTAATCCTAAACTTATTATTTTAGATGAGCCACTACGAGGTATGGACTTGGACGGGCAAATACTTATAAGAGATATTCTAAACAAGTTAAAAAACAATGGTTGCACAATATATATTAATTCTCACAATATGGCTGAAGTGGAGAGAATTGCAACACATATTGCTTTTATTAAAAATGGTGAAATTGTCGATGATGGAAATATAGAAGATTTACTTAATAAACATCATATGGATAGTTTAGAGGAGTTGTATATTAAAATAATTGGAGTAAGAGGAGGAAAAAATGATAGCCTGCCTTTATAGAGAAGCTAAAAATTTAAAAAGCAATTTTATCAATATAGCTATTTCATTCATTACTGTACTGGTAATTACATTTATGGTAGGTAAAGAAACTTTTCCTATTGAACAAACAATTTTTTTAGGAATAATAATCTTATGCTTTATGCAATTTATGACTATTATGTTTGATCAGGAAATTTTTGGGCAGATTGATCTTATACTTGCAACACCATTAAAAATAAAAGAAATTGTTATGGCTAAAACTTTATGCTTATCCCTACTTGTACTTATAGAATCAATTTTCTACTATATGGTATGCTATGCATATTTCAAAGCCTACTTCTTAAACATCTGGTGTTTTGTCTTATGTATCATATTTATTATTCTCCATTCATTGTTTTTTGGGAAAATAATATATATATTTTTAAAAAAATCAAAAATATGGATTACAACAGTTCAAATTGGATTATTTATAGGCATTGTAGTTATTAGTGCAATATCTCAAATATTTTTCATGTATTTGCTTACGCTAATATCATTGCTATATATTTTCGGACTATACATCGGAAAGAAGGATGATAAAGAAAAAATAATTAAAAGGAGTCTTAAATTATGAAAAGTATTATTTGGTTTAAATTAAATCAAAAAAATCCCTTCCTCTACTTTGGCGGAGTAGGTTTGTTATGTGTTTTTTCTCTAGTTATTTATTTAAAAATGCAAATTCCTTTTATGAATCTTGTTGCTGTATTTCCAATAGTAGCAATATTCTTCGCTTTTATTTGTGGATTTAGTAATAATTTATTTATATTAAGTGAAAATGTTTTTTCAACCTCCTTAACCATAAAAAAAATTTGGGGTGCCACGGCAATGTTTGCAACTTTTGTAGGAGGGATATTTGCAGAAATAATTCTCATAATAACTTGGTTTGTTATTGGAGTAGAGGCTGTGGAAAGTACTTGGATATATGTAGTGTTTAATGTTGTAAGCATATTTATTTCTTTTGTGTGGATTTTAATATCAACAATTCACTATGCAAGTTTTGCAAAAGGATTACAATATTTATCATCCCTGTTTTCTTTAGGATATTTTGCTTTTCTATTTGCTGTTCATAGTATCGTGAAAATTTTAAACTTTAGCTTAATTAATTTATTATTAATCACTTTTATAGGAATAGTACTCTGCTTATTAAGTATCTTTATCATCAATAAATGTTCTAATAAAGAAAAATTAGTAATAAATACTGGTATGGAGTTTGTTAGTGAACTATCGGAACTTGAGCTAGATTAGAAATCTGGATCTTTCAGTTCATAAAAATTCTATAATAGTTATTCAGAGATACCTCATGGGAAAACCAGGGAATATGGCAGTAGAAGAAATAGAATATTTAAAGAGTAAGGGCACCCTGAAATGGCATTAGAATATGTGAAATTAGAAGAGGGTTAACATACATGTTTTTATCAATATAGCAAAAAAGGATAGCATTAATAACAAAATATAAGTAGAATAATTAACAAGGTGTAATATAATATATGTGAGCGTTAGCTCAAATGAGTCTAAGAAGAGGGCGAGAAAGTTAAGTCTAAAGATTAGATACAAAATACTAAAAGAAAATAAAATAAAAGGAGGATATAAATTGAAGTTTTTCAACATATCTAAATACAGAATAAGTATGGTTCTTATTTTGGTAATGGTATTGCAGTTGTTTATGCCAGTTATTGGAGAGATTACCTATGCTGAGAATTCAGAAAACTCTATAACACATGAGGTTGAAACATTAGACGAAAATTGTGAAAGAAAGATCAGAGGAAAATTAAACTTCAAACTACCCGAGTTGGAAAAGAAGAAAGTGGATTTAGTAATAGTTCAGGATGCCAGTGGATCTTTTAAAGAAACAATAGGAACAATGAAAAATGGATTAAAGGAAGTAATAGATAGGCTACGTCCAGAGGATAGGGCTATGCTTGTGACTTACGGAGGAGGACACGAAGTTCAGTGGTATAGCCTAGATTATGAAGGTAGACAACATAAATCACATTATGCAAATTTTGCTAATCAGTGGCCTAATCTAAATATTTCAACAAATTAAGGACTTACAGAGGACTTAAATTCAATAAAGTCTGCTATAGATAGAATTAAAATAGGAGGGGCCACTCCTACAGCTCTCGGATTAAAACATGCCTTGGAAGATTATGAGGCGACTCAAGGAAGCTTAGATCCTAATAAGGAGACCATATTTCTTTTTGTAACAGATGGAGTTGCTAATGTAAGATTAGATGAAAAAATATGGCTTGATGAAGCAAAAACACCTAAGGATTCGTATGGTAATCTTTTTTTCCATGAATCTGCTCAAGATTATAAAACAGCTATAACTCAGTCAGTTAATCAAGCCCAGGCAATAAAAGATAAAGGCTATTATCTAATATCAACATTTATTGAAGATGTTGATATACTGTCAGGGAAAGATCAATACGGAGAGAGATATAAAACAGAAGTAGGACCTTATGCCAATGGACAACTTAAAAGCATGGCGACTAGTGAAGAGTATTATATTAGATTTGACGAACCAGATAATTTTGGAACTCAAGTAGGAGAAAAGCTATCAAAACTAATAGATACATTTGTAAATAGCCAATTAGAGATCCAAATTGAAGATGGATATGAAATTCTAGAGGCGAAGTTATTAAAAGATGGTAAGGATACTGGCTTCGGGGTAGATGTAAAAAATAATATTTCATTAACTCTAGATAGTTTAGAAGCAGGGGATTATACCTTTGAATATACATTAAAGGAGGAAGGTTTTTACCCAGAAGACAAGAAACCAGTGACAGGTAATTTAACTATAGGGGAACATGAATATATAGTCCCTGAAGCAATAATTAAGGGAAATACAAATGAAACTTGTGAATTGACACCTACGGATCCTGTTAAAAAGGTAAATGACAAAGAACATGTAGATTTAGAAGAATTACGGGAAGAAGTAACGTATACTGTGAATACAGCAGTACCAAACATTTATGGACTTGAGAGTTTTATACTAGAAGATAAAGTAGATGAATTACTAGCCATTACAGAAGGAAGCGTAAAAGTAACAGTAGATGAAGAAAATATAACAGGAGATTTAGAAGTAGAAGGAAACAGAATCACTTTCACAAAAATGAATAATTTTGAAGAAATTGAAGGTAAAACAGTTATTTTAGAATTTAAAGCAAAGATAGCAGACGGTGTAACATATGAACAGGTTATGGAGAAATATTCCGATAAAAATATTCCTAACAAAGCTACTTTAAATTATAATAATAATCCGAAGGATTCAAACACAGTAACAGTAACACCACCAGAACCTGTAGAACCAATGGGTAAAATAGTAATTACAAAGGCAAATTTTGACGAACCATTGGAGCCGACTAGAATGAATAATGATGGTGAAGAACAAGAATTTTTATCTGGAGCAGTCTTTGAAATAAAAGACAGTGAAGGTGAAGTGGTAGACACATTAACGACTGGAGAAAAAGGACAGGCTGAATCTAAAGACCTACCCTATGGAGAATATACAGTAGTGGAAATAGAAGCACCGGAGGGATATATCCTTGATGAAACTGTGCACAATGTAACAATAGGTAAAGAACAATCAACGGTATATCTATGGATAAAAAATGAACTATTGCCACCACCAGTAGAGCCGACTATAGAAAAAGATGTAGAAGGAGAAGAGCATTTAGATTTAGATTCAAGAGATGAAGAATACACCTACAATGTAAAGGTGACAATGCCAGAAGACGTAAGAGGTTATGATAGCTTATTAGTATCTGACACCTTAGAAGAAGTATTACAAATAAATGGTGCAAAAGTATTAGTAGAAGGTAAAGAAGACGAAGGATTAACAAACTTGCTAAAGACTAAGGGGCAAACAGTAAGTTTAAGTCTAGATAAAGATTATGACTATAGGTTGCTAGCAGGCAAGACAATAACTCTAGAAATAAATGCTAGTATTAAAGAAGACACAGATCTATCAGAATATGTAGATAACACAATACCAAATGAAGCAACATTAAAACTAAATGACAATCCAGAGGTGGATTCAAACAAAGTAACAGTAACACCACCAGAACCTGTAGAACCAGGAAAGCCACAGGAGCCAGGGAAACCAGAAGAACCGGAAGAACCGGAAGAACCAGAAGAACCAGTTAAGCCAGGAAGTCCAGAAACACCAGAGGAGCCAGAAGAATCAGAAAAACCAATGTTACCAAAAACAGGTTCAAGCTCCAACTTATTATACTATTTAATAGGTTTAACATTACTTATAATAGGGATTCTATTAAGAAAAAGAGATACGAATCTTGACTAAAAATTAAGCCAGGGATTAATCCCTGGCTTTTTAAATACTCATTCTATAAGATACCCACCCACTAATTTGCCTAAATTTTTGCTAATTCTTCAACCTTATTATCAAAGATCACAGTTTTTCATGTTTAATAATATTAATGAAGTTGTAAATTATGGTATAATATGAACTATAATAATCTATATAAAACTATATGTTTCAGTGAAACAGCGAAGGCGGGATAATTATGCATTTAAGATCTGTAAAATATAACAAGGGAAATAATGACAATAAATATCCTTTTAATATCCCACTATTTCAAAATTTCAAAGGTTTGGAGTTTAAAACTCCTGTGACAATCTTTGTAGGAGAAAATGGCACTGGTAAATCTACTTTAATAGAAGGTATTGCAGCAGCAGTAGGGTCAATAACTATTGGTGCTGATTCTATTGATTATGATAAATCAATGATATCAGCTAGAGAATTGTCTAGAAATTTAAAGTTAACCTGGAATATTAAAACGAAAAAAGGATTTTTTTTGAGAGCAGAAGATTTTATATCTTATACTAAGAAGATAGCACAGATGAAATTAGAACTAGAAGAAGAATTAATAGAAGTTGATAATACATATAAAAATAGATCACAGTTGTCTAAAAGCTTAGCTAAAATGCCTTATTATAGTTCTTTATATGAATTAAAAGATAAATATGGTGAAGGCTTAGAGACTAAATCCCATGGAGAAAGTTTTTTAGAGCTATTTAGTTCTAGATTTGTACCTAATGGTTTATATATACTAGATGAACCAGAAACTCCCTTGTCTCCACTGAAGCAACTGGCTTTTATATCTATGATAAAAGATATGATAAAAGAAAACGGTCAGTTTATTATAGCTACTCACTCTCCAATATTAATGGCTATACCAAATGCTACAATTATATCCTTTGATGAATATCCTATTAAAGAAGTCGATTATAATGATTTAGAGCATGTAAATCTAACAAGAGATTTTTTAAATAATCCAGAACAGTACTTAAGATATTTATAAATATGTTATGATATTTTAGTGAATT